>Ga0136611_10000612_pt1 | contig 23975 bp, 20 predicted proteins | sample AntDrymUQ2232306_2_FD_106645 | JGI IMG/M metagenome (GOLD analysis project Ga0136611, IMG submission 106645) | Polar desert sand microbial communities from Dry Valleys, Antarctica - metaG UQ223 (23.06) | ecosystem: Environmental > Terrestrial > Soil > Desert | place: Antarctica: Dry Valley...
AGTAGTTGAAACTGGTTGAGTAGAATCAACCGTTTACAACTTTGGGTTTTTCAATTTGGAAAAACCCAATTTGATAACTCGTTTGTTTTCAACAACGGAATTTTTCAACTACTGATTCGCATTCATGTAATTTTGAGTTTATCTCGAAGTTTAAATTCCCTCTCATTCATCTCGCCCGCATCCGTTTCATGGTCGTAGCCGCAAAGATGCAGAATTCCGTGCAGAATTAATTGTTTGATTTCAGTTTCAAATTCTAAATCGTTTTCTTCGGCTTGTTTTTCGGCTTGTTCTAGGCTGATGACAATATCGCCCAGGAAATTTTCGATACCTTCAAATTCATCCGGTTCGGAAGGAAATGAAAGAACGTCGGTCGTCGCTCGTTTTCCGCGAAAAAGGGCGTTGAGTTCGCGCATTTTTCCATCGGACACAAAAGCGACAGTCAATGATTTCCCGGCGGCTTCGTTAACGGCGCGCGCCGCTTGCCCGGCAAACTCGTGCCATCTTTCCAAATCAATCTCTATTTTTCGCTGACGATTTACTACTTCAATTAACCGATTTTCCATTTTTTTACTTGTCATTTTTCCTTTCGATTGTTGCCGTTTTGCAGCCGGACGATTTCTTTCTAATGATAAATCAGAAATATCAAAGAGAAAATGGAAATGGAAACTTTTTCGCTTGCTTTATTTTTTTTCTTTCATTAGAATTCCCCCCAACATCAAGATTATTTTCCGGGCGACAAACTAAACACGTATTATTCAAGTTGTGCAAGCAATGTCGCTATAGCTGTCGGCTTTACACTTTTTGAATCAGAACAATTAAAACAATTTTCTATTTCCCGTTGAGCCGGCTTTTCCCGCTTGTTTGTCTGTCAAGACAAAAGCGCAATTCAACTTTTACTTCAAATTTGAGGAGAATCCAAAATGCGACCAGAAAAAAAACTACCAATTTCAACAACCACTTGGCGTTCGAGCAATCAATTTATCAAACGTCAAATTTCCAACTTAACATTATTTCGTGCAGCGCTTATTTTTAGCTTATTAGCTGGCTTGGTGCTGTCTTTTTCGGTAAGCCCATCTTTGATTACGACTGCTCAGGAACAAAAACCGGTCGTCCCGTATTCCGAAGCCTCTTCATTAATCGAAGCACAAGCGGCTGGAATAGATGTGCAGTCCGTTTCCGACACTTCAATCGAAACTAACAGCGATGCACCCGAAGGCGGTGTTTGCAGTTGGGCAGCCAGCACGGTTTATCCGATAACCATCCTTGACCAGGCAACTGTTGTTCAAGGAAATATGTTATACAGTTTCGCCGGTGTCAGCACCGCGATTGTTGCAACCTCGTATAGATTCGACGGCACTACCTGGACTCCGATTGCTCCCTTACCGGCAGCTTTAGAGTATCCGCAAGCGGTTTCCGACGGAACAAATATTTACATTATGGGCGGCGTGAATGCAACCGGAGCAAGCACCGCTTTGTATCGGTACAATGTGGCAGCAAATACATATACTACGCTGGCGCCGATGTCAGTTGGCACATGGAATCACGCCGCCGAATTTCTAAATGGAAAAATTTACAAATTCACCGGTACTGCTGGATCAGGTGCAACAGCAGCCTCAACGAATGCGCTGGAAATTTATGACATCGCAACCAATACTTGGACAGCCGGCGCTCCATATCCGGTGGCTCTCAGTTTTGTCAGTTCATTTGTCAGCGGCGGTTTTATCTACGGGGCAGGCGGACTCTCAACAGTTGCCGGCTCTACTCCCTCGCTTAAAACTTATCGCTACGCTCCGGCGACTAATACTTGGGATGACGCGGCAATCGCTGATTTGCCAGTCGGTCGTTGGGGCGCGGCTTCTTCCAGAGTCGGTTATGGCAATACCAACGCCTGGGTGCTGGCTGGCGGTGTGATAGGAACTGCTATTACCAACACTGCGATTGAATGGGCTCCAGCCACCAACGCCTGGACGAATTTGCCGAATATGATAGGAGAACGGTCGAGAACGACTGGAGGAGTTTTAGGCGGTAGTTTTTACGTCATTGGCGGACGTTCTCTTGCGTCTCCGGCTTTTGTCGGCACCAACACCAATCAAAGATTAACCTGCCTCACCAATGTGGCAGTAATCAATGGAGGTACGTTGAATATCGCTTCCGAGAGTTGCGGAACGCCGAACGGCGTGCCTGACCCGGGCGAAACTCTGACCGTCACTTTACCCTTGACCAACACCGGTGATATTCCGACGGTGAATTTGATGGCGACGCTTGTCGGCGGCGGCGGCGTGACCAATCCGGGTCCGGCGCAAAACTTCGGCGCGATAGCTCCGGGCGGAGCAGCGGTCACGAGAACTTTCTCCTTTACCGTCGCCGGAGGCATTGCTTGCGGCGCGAACATTACGTTGACATTCAACTTGACCGACGGCACAACCAACTACGGAACAATCACCAGAACATTCACGACCGGTGCCAGACCTACGCTTCTTTCCGAGAACTTTGACGGCGTGACGGCTCCAGCGTTGCCTGCCGGTTGGACAAATACGCAACTCTCCGGCACGGCGAACAATTGGGTAACGACAACCACTACGCCGAGTTCACCGCCAAACGCGGCTTTTGCCAGCGACCCGGCTACCGTCAATCTCGTGGCTTTGACCAGCCCGGCAGTTGCTATTACATCGAGTGACACACAAATCACGTTTAGGAATCAATTCAACACCGAAAATACCTTTGACGGAATGGTTTTGGAATACTCAACTGACAACGGAACGACCTGGACGGACGTTATCACAGGCGGCGGCACGTTTGTTTCAGGTGGTTACACCGGCACATTGAGTACTAATGCTACATTTATGGGTCCGCTACCAGGCAGAATGGCTTGGACCGGTAACTCGAATGGCTATCGTGACACGGTAGTGGCTCTGCCAGCGTCATTAAACGGACAGTCAGTTAGATTCCGCTGGTTGATGGGTTCGGACTTTTCTATCGGAGTCGCGGCAGGCGGCGTTTGGATTGACGACGTGCGGGTTCTTGGGGCTAGAGTTTGTAGCACTTGTACCGGACCGGGCGCGTGTCAGATTCAGCGACGGAACGATTTCAACGGCGACGGCAGAACTGATTTCTCGGTGTTCCGTCCGTCAACGGGTACGTGGTTTATTCAACCGAACGGCGGCGGCGCGGCGACGGGCAGGGCTTTCGGCGCTACGGGCGACAGACTCCAGCCGGCTGACTACGACGGCGACGGTCGAACCGACCTCGGCGTTTACCGTAATGGCGTTTGGTATTGGGTGCAAAGCACGGATAATGCTCTGAGGAGTTTCACATTTGGCGCGGCTTCGGACATTCCGGTTGCCGGCGATTATACGGGCGACGGCAAAGCCGATTTAGCCGTTTATCGTCCTTCGACCGGTGTCTGGTATGTGAGAAATATCGACACCGGAGCGTTGACGGCACAGCAATGGGGCGGCGCGGCATCCGACATACCGGCGGTCGGCGACTTTGACGGCGATTGCAAAATAGACTTTGCCGTGCGCCGCACGACGAATGTCACGGTAGCAGGCGCGACTGAATGGTTTATCCTGCAATCGAACGGTAACGTCGCAACCACCGTCCGCTGGGGACGCGACGATATGCAAATGGCAATCGGCGATTACAACGGCGACGGTCGGTCGGATGTCGGCGTGGCTGAGTTGCGCGGCGGTCTGCTATACTGGTATGTCATCGGAACGACGAACAACGTGATCGTCAACGGCATCCAGTTCGGACAAACCGGCGACATCGTCACCGTCGGCAACTATGACGGCGACGCGAGCGCGGATTTGTCGGTCTTCCGTCCGTCGAACAGCGTGTTTTACTATCGCGCGGTCACTAACGCGACGCAGTTCGGTTTTGCATTCGGCGCGACCGGCGACATTCCGACAGCGCGCGCGAATCAATATCCGCTGCCGTAAAAATTTAACTCTTCGCCCGAAACCGATAAAATTATTTGTCGGTTTCGGCATTTACAAAAAGAAAAAGCCGGTTGACTAAAATCAACCGGCTTTTTCTTTTTGAATACTTCACATTTTCACTTTTCCCCTTTGTCGTTTTCCGCCGTTGACTGATTTTCATAAGCCCTGACAATCATCTGCACAAGTTTATGACGCACGACATCCTTATCGTTAAAATAAACAAATTCGATTTCATCAATTTTCTGCAAAACTCGCTCGGCTTCCTTAAGTCCGCTGCGCTGACCGCGCGGTAGATCAATCTGCGTCACGTCGCCGGTCACAACGACTTTTGACCCGAAACCGATACGCGTCAAAAACATTTTCATTTGTTCGCCGGTCGTGTTTTGCGCTTCGTCGAGAATGATGAATGAATCCGAGAGCGTGCGACCGCGCATAAACGCCAGCGGCGCGATTTCGATAATCCGTTTCTCAAGCATCTTTGTAACGCGCTCATTATCAACCAAATCAAAAAGCGCATCGTAAAGCGGACGCAAATAAGGGTCAACTTTATCCTGCAAATCGCCGGGCAGAAATCCGAGTTTTTCGCCGGCTTCAACTGCCGGGCGAGTCAGAACAATTCTTGAAACTTGTTTGGCGAACAATGCTTGGACGGCTAAAGCGACTGCCAGAAAACTCTTTCCAGTTCCGGCAGGACCAATTCCGAAGGTTAAATCTTTATCCTGAATCGCTTCGATATACTTGCGCTGGTTGGCGGTTTTCGGAGCGACCGCTTTTTTGCCCGAAGGGTTGAAACGTGCTTTTGTAAAATAATCTTTCAATGAATAAGCGCGATCTTCGGCAATTTGCTTAAAGGCATCGCGCAATTCTTTATCGGAGAATTGATTTCCTTCGTCAAACAGCTCGGCAAAATCGCGCAGGATATTTTCGACGGTTTGAATGTTGTTTGGGTCGCCATCCAGCGTCAGTTCGTTACCGCGCGCGCCGATGCTGATGTCGAGCAGCGTTTCGAGATATTTGATATTTTGGTCTTGAACGCCGAACAGCGTGTTTAAGCCGCGCGGCGGAAGTTCGATTTTCTTTGAATTACTCAAATTGATGTGTATTCCTCAGGTGAATTTTTATTATATGTTGAGGCTACTAAAAGGGTTGATTGGTGTCAACGAAAATTTCCTTTAAATTTAACCTTTTCGCGCAAAAAAATCCTTGATAATTTTTTTATATTTTGTAATTCTTTATCTATCGAAAAATCTTCGGTTATAGTAACAACGAAGTTTTACTATCGCCACGACACAAGGGCTTTTTTAACTAAAGGAGGGCGAGATGACCAAAAGCGAAGCGACAGTGTCAGAAACCGATGCAGTTATTTTTCCGATGGAATTCGGGCAGGACAATCGAGAAACAATTGCGGTTGAGGAACAAACCGCTAAATCCGTTATTGAAAAGCAATCGGTTAAATCTAATATTGAAATAAGATTTGCGAGATTGAGAAAATCTTTGCGTAAACGGTCAGTCAGCATTTTATAATTTTACAAACAAGGGGACATAGTAATGCCGAGAGGAGACAAATCCGCATATACGGACAAACAAAAGCGTCAAGCTGAACACATCGAGGAAAGTTATAAAGAAAAAGGCGTGACCGAAGACGAAGCCGAAGAGCGCGCCTGGGCGACCGTCAATAAACAGGACGGCGGCGGCAAAAAAAGCGGTTCAGGGCGAAAAAAGTCCGCTTCGAGTAAAAGCGAGAAAGACGCGCCCGACCGGGATTCTTCGGCGACAAAAGGCAGCGCTGGAGGAACGAGACCACCGAGCGACAGTTAAATCACAACCAAATCCAAGGAAAGCGCAGCCATTTTTCGGACTGGTGCGCTTTCACTTTTTTATTTTAGGAAACAATTGAGGATTGAACAAAAGTTCGACAAGTTAAAATATATTATCAAATTAAATTCATCGAAGTTGAGTCGCTTTTGTGTTTTTCGCTTCAAACGCCGATTCGAGTTATACTACCGGCGAAATTTTAACGCTGCTCGGCGGCGAAACCAGAGCGGCTTAAACCGGAGCGCGGACGGCTCGTCCGCCTCGAGCGCGAGACAAGCCGTTTTCAACAAAGTCGCGTATTGAAAACTCAACGTCGCTTCGCTTCGTTAGCGGACGAGCCATCCGCGCTCCCGGTTTTACAAATACAAAATTTGGTGATTTCTTTCGTCCGTTTCGATTGTTTCATAAATCCAATTAATAAAGTTTTCGCCAAACCGATTTAAAAAAGACGTGACGTTCAACGTTCGTTCTTGCAAAGCGTTATGCGGCAAAATCGCGGCAAATAAATTTTCTATTCTTCTTTGAACCGTTTCGTTTTTCAGCATTTCGGAGCGATGATATTTTTTTCGCAACGCGCCAAGATGCCACAGAATTTTTCGTCTGCGATTGCTAAGATTTGCCGCCAAAGTCGGTTCGACGCTTTGCAGTTCGCGTTCTAACCGATCAAGTTCCGCATTGACAATTTCCTCGACTTCAGCAAAAGTTCGCGCCGCGCTTTGATTAAGAAATTTTTCGACAACACGCATTGAGAGTTTTTCCTTTCCGTCGAACAAGTTTGCAAATTCCAATTGATACCTATCGAGCGTGCGGTCGTGTTTGCGTTCGACAATCGTCAGGCTCGCGCGGAGGCGAATCGGTGTCACGGGACGATTTAGAACTTCGTAAATCGCGGAGTTTTGAGCGAAATAAGCGATTTCCGCCGCCCCGCCGAAATAAACGAGCGTTGGCAACAGATAATCCTGAACAACGGGACGTAGCAGCGCGTTCGGACTCAGATTCTGCGGCGAGTTCAGAGCAATTTCCCGTAGTTCGGACTTTTCATATTCATTTTTTGAATTTTGAATTGCAAATTTTGAATTTCGCGCGTTCTTTCGCAGCGATTGTCTCTCACCCGTTTCGTTTTGATAAAAAAACGGGAAAGAATTATCCATTACCATAACTTGCGGTTGATAACTTTCCTTTTCTAATTCCCTGTTTCTCTCTAACAGAGCCGAGACGATGATGTCTGATTTTTCAACCGCTTCTTCAAAAATCGGCGCGCAAAGATTTTTCAATTTCACGTTCAGCGGAGCGAGAATTATCAGACCGTAATCGGCAAAAAGTTGTGCAATAAATGTTGCGAAAGCCTTGCTGAAAGTTTCGCCCGGTTGATAACTTTCGACAATTAATTTTTTTGTTTCCTCTGTAAATTCGGTGTGCGGCAGATTGGCGAATAAATCTTTTATTGTTTCGTGTATCGTTTCATCAAATTCGATTAAGCCGACCGGACGGTTTGCCTGACGGTTTGCCGGCGTGTTGATTGACTCAATCAACTTCCCTTCTTTGTTCAGATTAAAGGTTTTTTTAACTTCGTCGAAATCGTGATCTTCTTCGGCGATCCAAAAAACCGGCACGGTTTTCAAATTTTTCGCTCTAAATTCTTCGGCGAGTTTAACGGCGGAAAGGGCTTTATAAATCGTGTATAACGCGCCGGAAAACAGTCCGGCTTGTTGTCCGGTGACAATCGTCGTGCAATCTTTTTCCCGGAGCAATTCAATGTTTTCAAAGGTTTTCGCTCCCGCGCCGAATGATTCGTTAGTTTCAGCGAGAATATCGGAAAGCGCGGCGCGATCAATCGTGTATTTTGATAAAACTTGTTCGGCAAAACTGTCTGACGGTATTTCTTTTGCAGGATAAAAACCTCTCAAGTTTTTAGAATCAATTTGGAAGTCTTTAAAAAGCTTGGATTGGTTTGGAATTTTATCAAATGATATCGTTTCCTCGCGAAAAGTTTCGCGTCTGCTTGAACGTGCCGCTTTTTGATTCATTAGGTAAGTATAAATTTGAATTCAGTAAGCTCCAAATAAAAAAAGACGACTCTTCAAAAAAGCCGTCTTAAAATTTTCGGTTTAATCCGATTTCAATTTACAGTTTCAACCGATATGCGCGGACGAGTCAGATTATCGGGCGAGTCGGTTTTCTCCGCCGTCGTCGGTTTGCCGGTTCGTTCAATGCGGTAAACGCCGGATGAATGCGTTCCGGCAAAAATGCGATTTGAATCTTTCGGATCAAAAGCCATCGTCCAGACACGTCGGCTCGGAAGCTTCATTTCTTTGGAATCGAGTCGCTTCCAATTCATTCCGCTGTCGTCCGAGTAAAATATGCCGCCGTCGGATTCAAGCGCGCTCGCTGCGAAAACTTCTTTCGGATTGTTCGGATTAATCAGAACGCTGGTGAAATTGCCGAGCGGCAGACCATTGCCGCGGCGCGTCCAGTTTTTTCCGCCGTCAGTGGTCAAATAAAGCGTCTGAATCGTGCCGACGAAGATGCGTTCCGGGTTAGCCGGGTCAATCGTTATCGAGCTGATCGGCACATTTTCCTTTGTTCCCGGAACCTTCTCCCAGGTTTTACCGTTGTCGCGCGAGACGATAACGCCTGAAACCGCCGTCCCGACCCAAAGTGTTTCCGGTTGCTGAAGAGAAATCGTGATTGCAAAAACGCTTTCGCTGATTCCCTCGCCGAAGGAGATTTTCTCCCATCCTTTGGCTAAATCGTAGCTGCGATAGATGCCTTTATCCGTTCCCGCCAGAATGCCATTTTTGCCGTCTTCGGTTCTCGCCAAAACTTTTATCTTTTCTCCCAGAGCCGGAATCAGGCTCGGAGTTGCCGGAGGAATCTGCGCTGGAGGAATTTTTGCCAAAACTTTTGATTTCGCCGCTTGTTTGGTAGTGGCTTTTCTAGCTGATTTTTTGACCGGAGCCTGCTTCGGCGGAAGAAGCTGCGTCCAATTTAAGCCGCGGTTGACCGAGCGAAACATTCCGATATTCGTACCGAGATAAATCGTATTCGGATTTACGCGGTCTTGGAGTATGGCAAAAGGTGAAACGCGCGCGACATCGAGATTTTTTGCCGGCAGCCAGGTAGTGCCGCCATCATCGCTGATAAAAAAGAACCCGCCGCCGGTCGCCGTGTTTTGCGTCATCGCATATAACCGATTCGAATTTTCAAGGTCGGCGGTTACCGAATAGGTAAAGCGGCTGGAAAAATTTTCATTGGTCGCTTTAAACGTTTTTCCGCCATCATTGGAAACCATCACGCCATAATTATTCGTGCCGATAAAAACTTTATCTGGGCTGTCGGGATGAACGGCAATCGAGTTTATTTCAAGATTTCTTTGCGTCGTCATCAGCCATGTTTTTCCGCCGTCGGAAGTCATCCAAAAACCTTCGGTCGTAGCGGCGTAAAGCGTCTTCGCTCTCGAAGGATGTTGCAAAATATCTCGTGTGCGGCGCGATTGCGAAGGAATACCTTGTATTTTCGTCCACTTTTCGCCTTTGTTATACGATTCATAAATGCCGCTGCACGCCGACGCGACGATATGGTCGGGATTGGTTCGGTCAACGGTAATGGCGAAAACGTCCGAATCATCAATCATTCCGTCTTTGATTAATCGCCAGTTTTTTCCGCTGTCCATTGATTTGTAAGCTCGCCACCAGGTTCCAGCGTAAATCGTGTCGGTAGTCGTCGGATCAACTGCCAGCGAACCGATATTAACCGGCATCGTGTCAGAGGAAATCTTTTCCCATTCGTCGCCGGAGTTTTTCGAAGTCCAAATACCGCTGATTGTTCCAACTACGAGAATGTTCGGGTCGAGCGACGACTGAGTCATCGAGTGAATTGATTCTTTGCTTAACTCTTTGGCTTCTTTCCAGGTCGCTCCGCCGTCGGTCGTCTTAAAAAATCCGCCAGGTGATTTATGCCGATGCCCGGAAGCGTAAATAATGTTTGAATCTCGCACGTCAACGATTAATTGGTCGAGAATCAACTGCGGACGGTTAAGATTAACCAGCAATTTCCAGGTCAAACCGCCGTCAGCGGAGGTGTGAATTTGACCGTCAAGCGTACTGATATACAAACGATCTTTATCCTTCGGGTCAATGGTAACAACGCGAACATCGCCACCGCTGGGTCCGACAATCGCCCAATCTCCGAATTTCACCGGTTCGTTATTTTCATTGGCAAATGTAGAGTCAATGCCGGAAATACACAGCATTGCGATCATCGCCAACAAAATTAACTTTGAACTGACTTTACATTTAACTTTATTATTCATATTTTTTTTGACTATTTCGGAATGACAATTTTGATTTTTTTGCGAAAAGAGTAAACAGTCGTTTTTAAGATGACGCGAGCAAGAAAAACTGTTGCATTCAAAACGCCATTCGCTTTGCGGAATATAAAACAGGGAGTAAGTTTGGCTTGCCTGACCGTATTAGACAAGATGGATACATTTTACACGGAAGGAAAAATAAATCAAGCATTTTAACCTTGATTTAAAGAGCGTAAGCGAGTGAATTTTCGATTGAAAATTCACTCGCTTAGGAAAGTTCACATCAAAGATGCGAAGTTAAACTATTGTTCTGGAGTCGGCGGTGTAACACCAGCCGGAACCAGGAAGAATACTGTCTCGATACCGGTGCCTTTGTCTCCGCCTCTGACAAATACGACGCGACTTGCGTCAAGACCGCGGAAAGCAATCTGCGCTTTGATTTGATTTTCGCGTCGCGTGATTTCTCTTTCCGTTCCGTAGTTAATAAAGTAACCGGTCGCTGTCGGGTTATTGCCTAACTGAATATAGTAGTTATCAATTCGCCCTCTAACATCATCATTGTTTGCCGTTGTAAATCGGTCAATTTCCGTGAATTTCAGTGCTTCAGGAAGTTGAACAGATGCCGATCTACTTCTTTCAGTACAGGTATCACAAAGACCACCAATTTCAACCGTAGCAGTAACAGTGGTGCCAGCCAAATCCGGTGTTGTAGCAACTCTGATAACCGGAGTACCTTGACCTTCGGTAATTGTTCCACCCGAAACAGTCCAATTATAAGTTACTGTAGATTGTGTGCCGCCACTAACAGTAGCCGTAAAGGTCAGCGTATCGCCAGCAGTAACGTCACCAACCGGCCCGGTAACGTCAAAGCTCGTCGGACATTCGCAAACAACTCGACATTGACAATCGGCAACGGTAATCGTTGTGGTTTGCGTTTTGCCGCAAACTCCGCAGCCGTCGTCAACACCGGCGGTAATCGTGTATGTTCCAGGCTGCGCGCCCGTCAAATCCCACGAAACATTCGCGCCTTGTCCCACGATGCGCCCGCCTGAAACTGTGTAGTTATAAGTCAGCACATCGTTTTCCGGGTCAACCGCCGTTGTCGTGACACCAACAGACAAGTCAGTGCTGCAAGTTTGTCCTTCAACCGGTACCTGTCCTTCAGGACACGGTCTGGTAACGGTGGTTTCGTCCACTGTCAGAGCAGTCACGTCCGCGAATTTATTAACGACTTCCGCTTTACGCGTATTACGTCGTCCGGCAGTAACTTGAAAAATAAAACCGTGCGGATCACTCGATGTTGAGAATCCTGCCGGAATGCCGCTTGAAGTTGTTGTAAAAACACCGCCGCCAGGTCCCGGCACAGTCGCAGTATTTCTAAATGTGTCATCACCAAAACTATCATCATCTTGTTGATTAACATGATACCGATATGCCGCGCCTAAGCTGATATAACGGGTTGGATGGAATCTGACACCGCCAAGCGCGTCAAGCGGACTATTTTCAAAAGCGTTTGGTGTCCGACCGCCGACATATTGAGTCGAGCGAAATTCCAAAATTGGTTGGAAGTATCTGTTAACCGGAAAATCAACACCAATGCCCGCGAGAACTTCATCAGGACGGTCTAAGAGTGTGATGTCACCTCCCCCAAAATCAGCCTTGACACTGCTGTTGTAAATGTAACCGAGGTTTGCCGAAACATTAACATATTTGCTAAGCCGCGCATCACCAAACGCAACCAAACCGAAATCGCCGCGACCACTATCACTAAAAGGATTGGGTCCGCCGCCGCCTGGACTTGCTCCACGCTGCAATTGATTGAATCCTCTAAAACTATCCGCATTATCGGCATAAAAACGATAAAACGGAATTAGTCCGATGCCATACGGATTATTAGGTCCGGTAAAACGAATTTTCGCGCCGACCGTAAAAGTATTGAACGCTGATTCACCGTAAGTTCTATTGATAAACGGTGCGTCCGGCAGATAACTCGGAGCGGTTGAAAACGAAGTTGGAACGATCTGCCCGCCGCCGCCGCCAACTCTAGCCGTTTGCAGAACTATTCCCGGCAGTATGCTTCCGAAAACTGAACCAACACCTGGGAAATTACCAGCACCGTTACCATTACCGGCAGATGGAGCGCCAAAAAATGGAAATTGAACAAATGCTTGACTGTTTCGGAAAACGGGCTGCCCGGCAAAGGCTCCATTACCTAAGACAATCGTCGGCAAACTTCCCGTAACATTGCCAACTCTCAGTTGGGAATTTGGAAGATAAAAACTTGAAAGATTTCGCGGCGAATTAACTTTAATTGCGCGGTAAGCATCTGTGTTGAAGAACAACTCAACATAGTCATTCACGCCAACCTGAAAACTAACCGGCACTTCATTAATGTCAACATTGCCCGGATCGCGGTCGTAGTTACTCCACGCCGCACTGAAAGTGAACTCACCTGCTCTCAAGGTTTGTCCATCATAAATTGTAAATAAACCGGTCGGACCTCCCGGAGGTCCACCGGTGCCAACAGTTGGCGCGGTATTTCTCGGATCTTCTGCCGACCTTAAAGTTTGAGCTGACATAGTAAAAACCAATGTCAACATCGTAAGCACAGCTATAAACGCGTTTTTAGCGAGTTTCATTACATTCCTCCGCCGAAAATAATTTTAAAATTTAAATTGTAACTTTAAAGACTCTTAAAACTTAGCCTTATCTAAGTTACTCAATTATTACATACACTCAAAAACTTTCAAACATAAATATTGAAAATTCTTGAGCACAATCAATAAGATATAAGACAACAGTTGTAATTTCTTATCAAAAGAAAAGCTAAAAAATTATTGAAAAATTTTTACAGCTCATTTACAACTTCGTAAAACATTACTTTATATTTGTTGGAAAAGCAAGTGTTTCTAACAAATTAAGTTAATTTTGACTATGCATAAATACCACGCATTTTCGTATCGAACGCTACGCGGTCGATTGCCAGCATATACGCGGCGGTTCGCGTGTCAACCTGATGCAACTCCGCCAGATTACTTAATTCTATAAAACTTGCAACCATTTTCTCTTCCAACCTTTGATTTACTTCGTCTTCACGCCAGAAATAGCCCATTCGGTCCTGCACCCATTCAAAATAGGAAACCGTTACTCCGCCTGCGTTAGCGAGAATATCGGGAATAACGAAAATCCCTTTACCATGAAGAATTTTATCCGCTTTTGGCGTTGTCGGACCGTTCGCGCCTTCCGCCAAAATTTTGCACTTAATTCGCTCGGCGTTTTCCGAAGTAATTTGATTTTCCGTCGCGCACGGAGCTAAGACATCGCATTCGATTTCCAGTAAATTATTATTGCTGACTTGATCAGCTTCTGCATAACCTTCGAGCGTTTTGTTCGCCTGCAAATAACTCAACACTTGCGGAATATCCAAGCCATTTGAATTATAGATTCCGCCGCCGACATCCGAAATAGCCGTTACTTTATATCCTGATTCGTGCATCAATTGCGCGCCGATTCCGCCGACGTTTCCCGAACCCTGGACAACTACGGAAGTTTGTTCGGGCGTTAATTTAAACTTTTTAATGGCTTCATTGACGCAAAATAAAACGCCTCTTCCGGTTGCTTCCCGTCGCCCGAGCGAGCCGCCAAGCGCAATCGGCTTTCCGGTGACGACTGCGTTAACCGTATATCCTTTATGCATCGAGTAAGTATCCATAATCCACGCCATCGTCTGCTCGTTCGTGTTCATATCGGGTGCGGGAACGTCTCTGTCAGGACCAATAAAATCGAACAATTCCGCCGTGTATCGCCGGGTCAGCCGCTCAAGTTCACCTTGCGACATCTGAATCGGATTGCATATAACTCCGCCTTTCGCGCCGCCGAACGGCACATTAACTACCGCGCACTTCCAGGTCATCCAGGCTGAGAGAGCTTTAACTTCATCTAAAGTGACATCGGGCGCATAACGAATTCCGCCTTTTGCCGGACCGCGAGCGAAGTTATGCTGGACGCGGAAGCCTTCAAAAACTTCGATGTGTCCCGAATCCATCCGCACCGGAATGTAAACTTTCAATTCCCGACTAGGAACGCGCATCACCGCGTATAAATCAGGGTCGAGACCTAGAAGTTGCGCGGCGCGGTCAAAGCGTTCGCTCATCGCCTCGAACGGATTTTTCTCGTCGCTTGATTTGAAACGCCGCATTTCGTCAGCCATCGGATTTGCCATTATTTATTATCTTCTCCAATTTTTTAAAAATTTCTTTAATTTGTAATACTAAGACAAAGGCGAATACAAATAGAAAGATCCTTGATAAAACTCCGCTGCTTTGCGCTTCTGTCTTTTTTAATTTCTACTTTCTAAAACTTCATTCATCGCTCCGCTGCGATAGCCGTGCAGATCGAGCGTGACATATTTGAATCCTAATTTGCGAAGCTTCTCCGCGAGTTTTTCGGTGACGTTTAAATCTAACGCGCGTTCCATTTCTTCGGGCGCGATTTCCAGCCGTGCGAGTTCGTCGTGAACGCGCACGCGAAATTCACGAAAGCCGAATTGCCGGAGAATTTCTTCGCCGCGCTCGACTTTTGAAAGTCTTTCGATAGTCACCGGAACGGCGTAAGCGATTCTCGATGAGAGACACGGACTCGAAGGTTGGCTCCAGGTTGGAAGCCGGTGATTTTTACTCAATTCTCTGATTTCCGACTTACTCAGCCCGACTTCGATCAAGGGACTTCGCACAGCTTTTTCCGCCGCCGCTTTTCTTCCGGGACGATAATCGCCGACATCATCAGTGTTCGCGCCGTCTAAGATATATTTGATATTGTTAGGTTCGGCAATCGAATGCAGTTTGCCGTAGAGTTCGGTTTTGCAGTGGTAACAGCGATTAGTCGGGTTGGCTTGATAAAGCGGATTTTCGAGTTCGTCGGTCTCGACGGTTTGAAAATTAAAGTTAAAGTCTTTGGCTATTTGCGCGGCTTCGTCGCGCTGTTTGTGTGAAACGCTCGGCGAAATTCCGGTGACGCAGACGGCTCGCTTGCCGAGTTCCTGCGAGGCAATCAGAGCCAGATAGGAACTGTCCACGCCGCCCGAATACGCGACCAACACCGATTGCATTTCGCGCATCAAATCGCGCAAGTTAAGTTCTTTTTCTGCGGCAGTAAGGATTACCGGATTTTCGCAGCTTGTTTGTGGCTTTGCCATTACTTTCACATAAGCATTCGGGAGCAAATACTTAATCTGCAAATCTTATCTTAGTGTCACAGGCAAACGCAACTGCCTTAACCAAAAACATTCACCTTAATTTGTCCGATAATTATGGACGATTTTTGTGCTGGGTGTTAGAATTTTTATGTATTCCATTTTCCAAAATTTCAAAATGAATTTCATTGCGTGGTTTGACATTCACAATTGCGAGCGAAAATTTTTTGGGCTGACTCTGGCGGTTTTATTATCAATCTCCTGCGCGGAAAAAGGTTACGCGCAAGAGGAAGAAGACGAGGATGGCAAGATAATAATTACAAATCCAAAAGAGGAAGACAATACTCAAGATTCGACTCAAGACGCGATAAAAAAATTTGATCAGGCACAGGACGCGCACGAAAAAGGCGATTTACTGACCGCGCTGAAATTTTACGACGAAGCTCTGAAGCTCACGCCCGAATTTCCCGAAGCCGAATACCAGCGCGGCAACGCTTTTGTTTCGCTCGGCAAATCGAACGAAGCCGAAAAAGCCTTTCGGCGCGCGATTGCATTGCGCGAGGACTGGACTTTGCCGATGGCGAGTTTGGGCTCGATTCTTGTCAGCACAATGCGCTTCGCCGAAGCAGAAAAAATTTTAACGAAAGCCATCGAATTGGACGACAAAAATTCGCCGGCATATGTCTCGCTAACCGATTTGCGATTGAAAACAAAAGCGTCGCCGGCTGTTCTAAAAGAACTTTTAGGCAGGCTGCAAATTTTGACTTCAAAAGCCAATCCGATAGCATCGTTATGGGCTTCACGTTCGGCGTTGGAACGCGCTCTGGGCGATAATGCGGCGGCAAAAACAAGTCTCAATCGCGCGCTCGCTATTGAGCCGAAAAACAAATCGGCATTGAATGAACGCGCCCAGATTGCTCTTTCGGAAGGAGATTTCACCAGCGCGAGGGAAACAGCCAAAACTCTCGCGCAGCTTTCGCCGAACTCGTCCGATGTAAAATTTCTGCAAGCCCGCATTTACGCTGCCGAAAGCAAAACCGATGAGGCATTACAAATTTTAGATTCGATAACCAATCCATCGGCTGAAATTTTATCTTTGCGAAATTCAATTTCGGCGCGTGGTTCGGTTAACGTTTCGTATCTGGAAATGCTAATCGAAAATGACCCGAAGAACGCTGCTGTTCTCGGGCGATTGTGCAGTTTGTTGCGGACGGAAAATCCAGCGAAAGCTCTTGAATACTGCCGCCGCGCGTCGGAATTCGAGCCGACTAATATCAATCACGCCGTCGGTTTCGGCGCGGCGCTCGTGCAAGGGAGAAAGTTCGACGAGGCGGTGACGCTTTTTAAAAAACTCGCGCAAATCGCGCCGGACAATTCCACGGTTCGAGCGAATTTGGCAACCGCGCTTTTTCAATTGAAAAGATTTCCCGAAGCGAAAATCGAATACCAGTGGCTGACGGAAAAGCAGCCCGACTTAACGATTGCCTATTATTTTCTTGCCATCGCGCACGACAACCTGGGAGAATATCTGGACGCGATGGCAAATTACCAGCAGTTTTTAAAACTCGCCGACGCAGTCGCCGACAAACTCGAAATAGAGAAAGTAACGTTGCGTCTGCCGAGTCTGCTAAAACAGGTCAATAAAGCGAGAAATAAGAAGTAAGAAGTAAAAATGGCAAAAGTTGAGAAATTAATGAAAGAGAAAAGTGAAAAAATATATCGTTTTGTAAGTGCGGATTGTTTTCGCCGGGTATCTTTTTACTTCTTACTTCTCACATCTTATTTCTCTCTTGCCTCGCCTGTTTTCGCGCAGAGCGAAGTTTTCGAAGTCGAACCGCCGCCGCTCAAAATTCTTTCTAAAACGGAAAAATCGCAGCTCGAAGCCATCGCCGCAATAAAACAGCGCACAAAGCTGGCTCTCGAATTAATGGAAGCGCGGTTAATCAGCGCGGAAGGTTTAAACGCGAAGGAAGAATACAGCGAAATGTTTCTCGAACTCGGCAGCTTTCACGCGCTCGTTGACAACACGCTCGATTTTCTCGACAACAATGATAAAGACAGCGGGAAAGTTTTGAATAATTTCAAGCGCATCGAATTGAGTCTGCGAAAATACATCACGCGGCTCGAACTCATCCGCCGCAATCTGCCGACCAGATATGAACTCTATGTCAGAAGATTAGTAAAATATATCCGCGAGGCGCGAACGAAAGCCGTCGAGCCGCTGTTTGACGATACGGTCGTACCGGAGAAAAAACCAAAATGACTTTAAATCACGAATTTCAGAATGTCAGTCGTCGAAAACAACTTTTCGTATTTTTAATTTTACTGCTTTCTGCTTACGTCGCGCCGCTTACCGCCGAAGCGCAGCGGCGCGACCATTTGACCGAAATGGAGGTTGAACTCGTGCGCGACGCGCAGCAGATTGACGAACGGATGAAGATTTTTGTCAAAGCGATTGACCGCCGCTTTCTCGCTTTAAATAATATCGCCGCGCAAAGTAAATCAATCGAAAAAGACCTCGACCGCTGGGGCGAACTGCCGACCGGTACGCGCCAGCAGCTTTTGAGCGACATTGAAAAATTGCTCGACGAAGCAGTCAGCAAAATTGACGATGTGGCGAGCCGCGATATGACGAGCGACTTTTTCCCGAATGCCGTTCACATTCTCGCCGACGGCGCCGTAAAATTTCTGCCGCAGCTCAAATCCGAGCTTGATAAATCTGCCGACGAAAAAGAAAAAGGCGCGATTATCGGCGCGATAGATTACTGCAATCAAATAATCGAAGCCTCCGGCAAAGTTAAAAGGGAAACGCCCAAGGAAATTAAGAAGCGGAAAGAAAAAGAAAATAAATCCAATCAGAAAGATTCTTGAAATTTAATTAAAAATTCAAACTCTCCAAACAAACGATTCTTATCAACCGCCTTTTGACACTCGCAAGTTGCGAGTGTTAGTTTTTTTTCATTACACTTCTATAAAAGTATGTCCGATATAAATTTGAAGAAAACTCCGCTCAACAAAGCTCACCGAGACTTAGGCGGAAAAATGGTTGATTTCGGCGGATGGGATATGCCCGTGCAATACACGGCGGGCGTGATCAGCGAACATCTCGCCACACGAACGCGCGCCGGACTCTTCGATGTTTCCCATATGGGAGAATTTTACGTTGAAGGCGAAGATGCCATTGCGTTCGTTAATAAATTGACGACCAACGACGTGACGAAATTAGTTGATGGGCAAGCGCACTACTCGGCATTGACTCGTGAGAACGGCACGGTCGTTGACGATTTGCTGGTTTACCGTTTCGACCAGGGCAAATTGCTCCTTGTCGTTAACGCTTCGACGACCGACAAAGATTGGGATTGGATAACTTCGCACGTCGCTAACGAAAACATCACGCTGACGAATGCCAGCGCGGATTATTGTCAAATCGCCGTGCAGGGCAAAGACGCGCTCGGCATCGTGCGGCAACTGACCGATACAAATCTCGATGAAATCAAGTATTATCATTTTACGGTCGGCAAAGTTGACGGCGTGGACGCGATTATTTCCCGGACGGGTTACACTGGCGAAGACGGTTTTGAAGTTTACGCCAACAAAGATTACGCCGAACAGCTTTGGAATAAATTTTTGGAAATCGGAAACTACGGAAGCGAAACCGGAATTTTGCCGTGCGGTCTGGCAGCCAGAAATACGTTGCGGCTGGAATCGGCAATGTCGCTTTACGGACACGAAATTTCCGACGAGATTACGCCGCTCGAAGCGAATTTAGGCTGGATTTGCAAATTAAAAACTGAATTCATCGGACGCGACGCGCTCGTTGAATTGAAAGAAGGCGGACTAAAAAGGAAACTCGTCGGCTTTGAAATGATTGATAAAGGAATCGCCCGTGACGGATTTGACGTTTATATTGAAGATAAAAAAGTCGGCTCCGTTACGTCGGGTTCCCCTGCGCCGTTTTTGAAAAAAAATATCGGCTTGGCTTTTGTGCCGGTTGAATTTGCAAATCCCGGTCAAGAAATTAAAATTGATGTGAGAGGCAAACATTTGGCGGCGGAAATTGTGCCGCTACCATTTTACAAGAGGGACAAATAATCAAATGCATTCAAATTGTCAAAAGTGTAATAGTTCGATGGAAGAAGGCTATGTTTCAGATTCGATGTTGACTGAAAGCAAGCCGGAAACTTGGACTGAAGGTAAAACTTCAAAGTCAGTTTGGGCGTGTTTGACGAAAAGCGATAAAAGAAGTTTTGAAGTCATTATTTATCGCTGCATAAATTGCGGTTATCTCGAATCATACGCGACGGCGGAAAAATAAAATTTCAAAATAAATATCTTAAAAGTTATGGCAAACATTCAAGAAAATTTACATTACAGCAAAGATCACGAATGGGTGGCGGTCGAAGGCGACGTGGCGACCATCGGCATTACCGATTACGCGCAGCACGCGCTCGGCGATGTGGTTTATGTCGAGTTGCCGTCAGTCGGCGACACGCTCGAATCGCACGAGGCGTTCGGTTCCGTCGAATCGGTGAAAGCCGTCTCGGAGATTTTCACGCCCATCGCGGGCGATGTCGTCGAGGTCAATGAAGGCTTGAACGACACGCCCGAAGCAGTCAACTCCGATCCTTACGGCGCGGCGTGGATGATAAAAATCAAAATGAGAAACCAAGGCGATGCCGACGCGATGCTCAACGCCGCCGAATACGAAGAATATTTAAACGCCAGTGCCTAATCTGATTTGGGATTTGAAATTGAGGATTTTGCATCGTCAAGAAACAAATCTCAAATCCTAAATCCCAAATAAAGATGAGATATATTCCAAATTCACCCGAAGAGCGCGACGAAATGTTGAAAGTCGTCGGCTTAAATTCGGCGAACGAGCTTTTTCGTTCGATTCCCCAGGACGTTCAACTAAACCGAACATTAAAGATCACCGAACCGCTCGCCGAGATTGAGGTCATCGGCGTGATGGATAAACTGGCAGAGAAAAACATTGCTTCGCGCAAAACCTCCTTTCTCGGTGCGGGCGCATATTCGCATTATTCGCCGACCGTCGTTGACCATTTGATTCAGCGTTCGGAATTTTTTACGAGCTACACGCCGTATCAACCGGAAGTCACGCAAGGAACGCTGCAATACATCTTCGAGTTTCAAACGCTGGCTTGCCAATTGACCGGAATGGACGTGGCGAACGCTTCGATGTATGACGGCTCGACGGCGATGGCAGAAGCGTTTTTGATGGCGCAAAGAGTGACGCGCCGCGATAAAGTCGTTATCGCCGAAACCGTTCATCCTGAATACCTGGCGGTGGCGAAAACCTACACGCAACATGGCGATTTAGAAATCGAAACGGTTCATTTCGATAAAGAATCGGGCAGAACGCTTGATGCAGATCTAAACAAACTCGACGATAAAACCGCCGCCCTCGTCGTCCAGTCGCCGAACTTTTTCGGCTGCGTCGAAGATTTAAAATTGCTGGCGGATAAAGCTCACGCCGTCGGCGCGCTTTTAATCGTCGTCGTGACCGAGGCGATTTCGTTTGGCTTACTGAAATCGCCCGGCGCGTGTGACGCGGATATTGTCGTCGCCGAAGGTCAATCGTTTGGAGTGCCCCTGAGTTACGGCGGACCTTATGTTGGATTGTTCGCCTGTAAAGAAAAATACGTCCGCAATATGCCGGGCAGACTCGCTGGAATCGCTTACGACCAAAAAGGAAATCGCGGTTTTGTCTTAACTCTAGCCACGCGCGAACAGCACATCCGCCGCGAAAAAGCGACATCGAACATTTGTACGAATCAAGGTTTAATCGCGCTCGCCGCGACAATTTATATGGAAACGATGGGCAGGCGCGGTTTGCAGGAAGTAGCGATGCAGAACGCGCAGAAAGCCGCTTATGCCGCCAAGCGAATCGCCGAAATCGAAGGTTTCTCGCTTCCTTTCTCGGCACCGAAGTTTAACGAGTTCGTCGTCCGTGCACCGAAATCCGCGGAAGAAATTTTGACCGAGCTGTCGAAAGAAAAAAATATCATTGGCGGTTTAGCTCTATCGCGTTATTACGCGGACAATCCAAATGATTTTCTCGTTTGTGCAACCGAGTTAAATTCAAAAGAACAGATTGATAATTTAGTGCAAGCACTCTCCGAAATTAAATAAATGAGTATTACAAAAGTCACATCACACCCGACACAAAACGAAGAATTAATTTTCGACCGCTCGCAAACCGGCAGAGTCGGTTACCGCTTGCCGAAACTCGATGTCGAAGAAACGAATCTGGACGAAATTTTGCCTGCTGAATTACGGCGCGACGATGATTTGGAAGGCGTGCCGGAAGTTTCGGAAGTTGACGTGATTCGCCATTTCACCCGCATCTCAACGTGGAATTATTCGATTGATTTGGGAATGTATCCTTTGGGCAGTTGCACGATGAAATATAATTCGCGGCTCAATGAAAAGGTTGCACGAATCGCCGGTTTTGCCAATCTTCATCCGCTCGCGCCGGAATCAGAGGCGCAGGGCGCACTCGAATTAATTTACAACTTGCAGGAAGATTTGGCGGAAATCACCGGCTTGCCGGGCGTTTCGTTGCAACCTGCTGCCGGAGCGCACGGCGAGATGACCGGCGTGATGCTGATTCGCGCGTTTCTAGATAAGCGCGATGGCGTGAAATCGAAAGAGAGGCGCGTGATGCTGGTTCCCGATTCAGCGCACGGCACGAATCCCGCGTCAGCGCACCTCGCCGGATTCACCGTCAAAACGATTCGCTCGACCGCAGAAGGTTTGACCGATATGGAGCATCTCAAAACTTTGTGCGGCGAAGGCGGAATCGCCGGATTGATGCTCACGAATCCGAATACGGTTGGACTTTTCGAGACAAATATCCAGCAAATTTGCGACGAGATTCACAACGCGGGCGGCTTGGTTTATATGGACGGCGCGAATATGAACGCGCTCGTCGGCGTGGCGCGTCCGGGCGATTTCGGCGTGGACGTGATTCACCTGAATCTGCACAAAACATTTTCTACTCCGCACGGCGGCGGCGGACCCGGTTGCGGACCGTGTTGCTGCACGGCGGAACTCGAACCGTTTTTACCGACACCGCGCATCGTTAAAAACGGAGAAAATTATAAACTCGATTTCCATCGCCCCGAATCAATCGGGCGCGTCAAAGCGTTTTTCGGCAATTTCGGAATGATGGTTCGCGCTCTCGCGTATATCCAAACGCACGGCGCGGAAGGCTTGCGCGAAGCGACTGAAGCGGCGGTCTTAAATGCGCGCTACGTCGGTCATCATTTAACCGAAACATACGACAAACCGTATGAATCCGATTCGATGCACGAGGTCGTTTTCTCGCATAAAAAACAATCAAGAAAAGGCGTTCACACGCTCGACATCGCCAAACGGTTGATTGATTACGGCTTTCATCCGATGACGATTTATTTTCCCTTAATCGTCGAAGGCGCAATGCTGATTGAGCCGACTGAATCGGTCGGTCGTGCCGACCTCGACGCATTTATTGACGCGATGAAATCAATCGCCGAGGAAGCCATCGAAACGCCCGATTTGGTTATTGGCGCGCCGCACACAACGCGCATCGGCAGATTAGATGAAGCGACCGCCGCGCGAAAACCCGTTTTGCGTTGGAAACCCGAAGGAGAAGCGACGGCGAAATCGGCGTAGAATTCAATCAAAATTCTTTTGGAGATTTTTTTCGCTACAGCCAAAAACAGCAAAGGTCTGGTTTTCTCAAAGTAAGCTATCGCTAAATTCTCTGGATAACTTGTAGAATCAATAAAAAACTTCTTGAATTTCAAGAAGTAGAACACCTATAATAATTTTGTTCGTGTATTAGACAGGTTCAATAATTCTTTGCAAATTGGAGTTTGAAAAGAATTTGAAAAGAACAGGTTTTGAGGGATCCACTGTCGGAAAACAATCATAAATCCAAAAAAGTTCGAGTTTTGTTTTTATCGGCAAGCGGAAGAAAGCCGGGAAATTTGGTTCAGCTACACGACGAAATAGTTCACGGCTGCTCCCAATTACCCGGAACAATATGTCTGAAAGCACAATTCAAGCGAACTTAAAATAAATTTCGATCTCTAACACCTTCTCAAGATAAAGTAATTCAACACGCAAAATTTATTGACAAGTCCGGAAAAGCAACTGCGACTGGAAAAACCGTTCTACGCTCGAAGCCTGAAATGGAGGCGACGATAAAGGCAGGAAAATATACGAAACAAATTTTTATAGATTTTTTACAACAGGAGATATTATGAACCCTAACCAATCACTGTCAAAATTTATCTGGAATGGCAATTTGCTAAAAGCTGCTGTGGTGATTTTCGCGCTTATCCTTTTTGGAATCAGTACTACTTTTGCCCAATCGTTGAGCAGAATCGAACGCGGACAGGCGAAAGATATGCTTAACGCAGTAAGAAATGAAATCAAAAATAAGTATTACGACCCGACGTTTCGCGGCTTAGATTTGGAAGCTCGTTTTAGAATTGCCGAAGAAAAACTCGACAAAGCAGTCACACTGGGGCAAGCCTTCGGGATCATTGCTCAAGCCGTTCTTGAATTAAACGATTCGCATACTACTTTAGACCTCTTGCAAAAGTAAGTTAATGATTGAGTGCATAATTATACAATCCGGCAATCAGATTGACTCGCAGCATAAATCTTCGGCGGCGATTGCGATACCGTTCCGCCAGTATCCGAAAGA
>Ga0136611_10000613_pt1 | contig 23959 bp, 17 predicted proteins | sample AntDrymUQ2232306_2_FD_106645 | JGI IMG/M metagenome (GOLD analysis project Ga0136611, IMG submission 106645) | Polar desert sand microbial communities from Dry Valleys, Antarctica - metaG UQ223 (23.06) | ecosystem: Environmental > Terrestrial > Soil > Desert | place: Antarctica: Dry Valley...
CTGGTACGTGCCTCAGGCACGCGTAAAGCACTGGGGCGGCGCGAGCACGGCGCAAGTCAAACCCGCGATGATCCGGGAATCGCACCGCGGATTAGCGCGCTTTTATGACAAGCACTGGCGCGGAAAAATCGCCGCTCCGTTATACTTGATAACCCTTACAATGATGCACCTGGCAGGCGCGGCGCGCTATCTGGCCGCGCGGCGCAGAGAGCGCAATAAACGTGGCCATTCCGATGAATAAGTGCTTTCCCCACTATGAGCGCACAAGCGGCAGATAATTCGGCGCCCGAACCCTCGCGCAGGCTGTCACCGGCACGTCCCGTTGCGCGACAGGAAACCGTGCGCCAGTGGATTTTGCTAGTGCCTCTGGCGACCGCCGTCGCCGGTTCGGCTGCGGCGCAACTGGCCGAAGACTACGTTCAATACCTATCGCCGCTTTTCTTTGCAGGCGCGCTGCTCATTACCGCAGCGATGCTCCAGCAGCGCGTAATTTTGCGCCGCAACCAGGAGTTGTCCAGCGAATTGCGAGACGCCAACGCGCATCTCGATACGATGCATCGCTTGCAGTTCGACTTAAACCAATCGCTCGATGTCGCCCAGGTCGGGCAAAGCGTTTTGAATCACGCGCTGCAAACTCTGGGCGCTGATGCCGCCGCTTTGTGGTTGCGCCCGCAATTCGATTCCGGCGCGATGATGCGTTGCGGCACGCCCGAAGGCGAAGCCGAGCCGCTGGTACCGTGCGGCAAAAACTGGCATCTCGCCGCGGCCGACGGCTGGGATGACAGCGAGCGCCGCGCCGTTCTGGAAAATTGGAATCGCGCTCTGGATAGCGCACCGGCTATCCGCGAAACGCGCGTCGGAGCGCGTGTCGGAGCGCAGGGCGAAGCGACCTCGGATTCGTGGCTGACGCCGCCCACCGGTGCGCCGCCGCAATTTAAGGCGCTGGCGATGCCGATTTGCTGGGAAGAAGAAATTATCGGCGTTCTGGCCGTCGCGTTCTGGCAGGGCGCTTTGAGCGAAGAAAACACCGCGACGCTGCGCGACATGGCGCTCGTCACCGGCCCCGCGCTGCAAAATGCTCTGCTTTATCAACGCACCTTGACGCGCGCCGACTTCGACGGCTTGACAGGTTTGCTCAATCACCGCGCCGTGCAGGAACGCCTGGCGCAGGAACTGGCGCGAACCCAGCGCGTGCGCTTTTACAATCCGCAATCGCATTTCGCCATCGCGATTTTCGATTTGACCGATTTTAAATTGTTCAACGACACCTACGGCCACGCGATGGGCGACGAGGTTTTACGTACCGTCAGCCGCACGCTGCGCCAGACATTTCGCATCAGCGACATCGTGGCGCGTTACGGCGGCGACGAGTTTTTGGCGATTTTGCCCGAAGCCGACGAGCACGGCGCCGGCGTCATCGCCAGCCGCATTGTCGAAGCCTTGCGCGGCGAGCCGTTTCAAGCTGAAGACGGCTCGAAAATCGTAATTCGCCTGACCTGTGGCATTGCCGTTTATCCGCAAGACGGCAACAACGGCGCCGACTTGTTCCAATCCGCCGACGCGCGCCTTTACGAAGCCAAGCAAGCCGGCACGCCGATGATTTCCTACGTGCGCTTGCAGCCCGAAGTCGAAACCAAAGAAGCCGCTTCGCTGTGGGGCAAATTTGGCGTGCTCGACGCGTTGATTACAGCTATCGACAACCGCGACCATTACACGCGCAAGCATAGCGAACAAACGATGTGCTACGCGCTTTTGCTGGCGCGCGAACTGAAGCAGCCGCGCGAAACGCTCGAAGCCGTGCGCATCAGCGGGCTGCTGTACGATGTTGGAAAAATCGCCGTTCCCGACGCGATTTTGCGCAAGCCCGGCTTGCTCAGCGCCGACGAAAAGCATTTGATGCAGCAGCACTGCCGTTTCGGCGCGATGCTGGTGCAGGAAGTCGCTCACCGCGCGCAAGTTCTCGAAGGCGTGCAAAGCCATCACGAAGCCTTTAACGGCGGCGGCTATCCCGAAGGCTTGAGCGGCGAAGGCATTCCGTGGATCGCGCGCCTTTTGGCTGTCGCCGACTGCTTCGCCGCGATGACGACTGACCGCCCCTATCGCAGGGCGCTTTCGCCCGAAGTCGCATTGGAAGAACTGAAGAAAATGCGCGGCGCGCAGTTCGACCCCGAAATCGTCGATGGCTTCGCGCGCGTTCTCGCTCCGACAATCGAAGGTCGCCAAACCCTGCGCGACACTTTGCAAAACGCCCTCGATTTCTGCGCTGAACTGGACGAAGCGCCAGTCGCCGCCAAATAAAAAAGTACGCCTGAATAAAGGCGTACTTTTCTTTTTGCAGACAGTTCAACTGAATTCCGCAAGTGTCATTCCGAGCGAAGCGAAGCGAGGCACGAGCGAAGCGAAGTCGAGGAATCTTTCGCTAATGATGAAGCAGGACTACGTTTACATCTTGAGCAGCTATAGCCGCGTTTTGTACATCGGCGTAACTAGCGATTTGGATCGGCGCGTCAGCGAGCACAAGCAAAAATCAATGGCAGGCTTTACCAGCCGCTACAACATCGACCGCTTGGTTTATGTTGAGATGTTCGGCGAAATTTTCGATGCTCTAGCGCGAGAAAAGCAACTGAAAAAGTGGTCGCGAGTCAAGAAGGAAAAACTTATCGAGTGCATGAATCCACAATGGAATGACTTGAGCACAACGTCCTGAAGATTTCTTGACTGCACTATTGTTCGTGCTTTCCTGCCCGCAAGGGGGCGTCCGTGCTTCGCTCGGAATGACACTTTTTGTAGTGCCTGCATGGTTGCTAATCAACGCGTTGTACAACCCTACTGGCGAGTTAGAAATTGTGTCATTCCGACCGGAGTGAAGCGAGGCACGAGCGTAACGCAGTGGAGGAATCTTTTGGCGTCGCTATTACTTCAACGGCAAGATTCCTCCACTTCGCTCATTCTTTCCTGCCCGCAAGTGGGCACCCGCGGTCGGAATGACACTTGTATTAATTTGCGCGCCGCATAAATGCCCCAGACATTTGCTTACTTCACCGCTTGCAACTCGCTTTCGATTCGTGCCGCGCACGCATTGACTTCTTTTAAGTAAGGCTTTAATTCGGGGCGCGATTCGGCGTATTTTTCAAGGGCTTCGGGCCAGCCCAGCGATTCGGTCAAGTCGCTGCGGCGCGCGCGTTCTTCGAGTTTGCGCGGCGCGCGCGAAACCGAATCGACGAGCCACGCTTCGCTCAAGGCGCGATGGATTTCTTTGAGATTCACGTCAGCTTCGCGTTCGCCGTCGATGTCGTAAACGATGCGCACGACGGCATCGGCGAGTTTGTCCTTCTTTTTTTCAATCGCTTCCAAAATCGCCGCCGTCGGTTCTTCGCCCGCTGAAATATCGCACCAGATCGAGACGAAGGCGCGCGTCGGCGTCGGCACAAATTCGACCTGCGCCTCGCCTTTTCGCACGATGTCCACGATGCAAAAACCTTTCAGGTCTTTTTCCTCGCCGAAATTAATGCGATCCATCGAGCCTGAATAAACGACCGGCGGCTGCGAGCCTTTGTTCAAATCCTGGAATTTGTGAACGTGCCCAAGGGCGACGTAATCGAACGCGGGATTCGCCAAATCGCCGGCGAAAAGGCGCGGGTCGCGCATGATCGCCGCATAGTATTCGCTGCCCGAAGTTTCGGCTTTGTCGGCCATGACGTGCGCGACCAAAATGGCCGGCGAATCGGCATCGACTTGCGAGGCGAGAAATTCGATGCCTTTGGCGGCGCGCGCTTCGATTTCGCGCGTGACTTCTTCCTCGCTCGCGCCGCGATATTCGTCCTGCGCCATCAAGTTCGAGCGCACCGGCCACGGAAACGGCGCAACTTGAAGAAGCCCTGAATTCAGGCGTACTTTCTCGATTTGGCGCTGCGTATAAACGTGAACCATCTCGGTTCCCAGCGCCGCGAAAATATCGAGCGCCGATTTGCGCCCGTAACTGACCGCCATGTCGTGATTGCCCGGCACCAGAATTAAAGGAATATTGGCATCGCGCAAGCGCCGCATCTGGCTGGCGAACCCATGTTGGTGCGTCGGATTCGGGTCGCAGGTGCGATACGCGTCGCCCGCGAAAATCGCGGCATCGACGCCGCGTTCAATTCCGGTATCGACGATGAAAGCCAGGCATTTCAAGCCGTCTTCAAAGCGCGAATTCAAACCCGTTTGCGGATTGATGCGCCCGTAATTTTCCATGCCCAGATGCACGTCAGCGAAATGAAGCAGTTTCATGTGATTGTTTTACAAGATGAAAGGATAACGGCAGGATAAATCAGGATTGAAAAAAGTACGCCGGAATTCGGGCGTACTTTCTCAACGCGTCTTTGCGACGGCGGTTGAAACCGCATCTCAAACGACACGAAGTCGGCCTGCGCCGACTGAATATAGTCGGCGCAGGCCGACTTCGTGCTGTTTAAAGCCGCGAATTTATTCGCCGGGCGCAAAATGAAAAAGTTACACCGAGGCTTTCTTTTTCTTCGCCGGCTTCGCGACATTTATCGGTTTTGCGGGCGCGCTTTGTCCATTTTGCGCCTGCGCGTCTTGCAGCAATTCTTGCGCGTGGCGCAGCGTTGCGCCGGTTTCGCCACCCATCATGCGCGCCAATTCGCGCACGCGCGAATCGCCTTCGAGCTTTGTCACCGAGACTTTGGTTTGCGCTTCGTCGCTTTCTTTTAGAACTCCGAGATGAGAATCGGCGCGCCGCGCGATTTGCGGCAAGTGCGTCACGCAGAACACCTGAAAGCCGCGCGCCAGTTCGTGCATTTTGGCGCCCAAAGCTTCCGCCGTCACGCCGCCGATTCCCGTGTCTACTTCGTCGAAAACCAGAATCGGCACCACGCCCGAAGCCGGCTCATCGCTTTGCGGAGCGAACAAAGCCGAACGCAGCGCCAGCATGACGCGCGAAATTTCGCCGCCCGAAGCGATGCGCGCCAGAGGTCGCAAAGGCTGGCCGGGATTGGCGCAAAACAAAAACTCGACGCCGTCGGTTCCATCGGCGCTGCCCTTTTCTAATTCCTCAAAACCGACTTCCAGGCGCGCGCGTTCCATCGCCAATGTTTGTAAATGCCCGACGACCTGGCTGGAAAATTTCGCCGCCAAAGTACGCCTTGATTTCGAGAGCTTTTGCGCGATGCCGAGATAATTCGCGCGCTGTTTTTCTGATGCCTCGCGCAAGCCGCCAAGCTCTTCTTCCGAGATATTCAGTTTCGCCAGCTCATCTTGGATTTCGGCGCGATAACCCAAAACGCGCTCCATCGAATCGCCGTATTTGCGCTTTAATCGGTTCAGGCGATGCAGGCGCGTTTCGATTTCTTCCAGGCGTAGCGGGTCGGCTTCGAGCGTATCGGCATAATCGCGCGCCTGGCTGGCGGCGTCTTCGATTTCGTAAAGCGCGCTTTGCAGTTCCGCCGCCCATTCGGCGACGCTGGCGTCATAATTTTCGATTTCGCGCGCGGCTTTCAAGGCCTGCGTCAAAAGCAGAAGTGCGCCCGATTCTTCGCCGCCCAAAAGCGCGTCGCGGCATTGCGCGGCGGATGCACGCAGTTTTTCGGCGTTCATCAGGCGCGCGCGTTCTTCGACCAGACTCGCGTCTTCGCCGGCTTCGGGTCCCGCCGCGTCGATTTCATCAGCCTGGAATTGCAACATGTCCAAACGTTGCGCGCGCTGTTGCTCGTTGGCCGTCAATTCGTCGAGACGGCGGCGCGCGGCCTGCCATTCCTGCCACGCGTCGCGCGTTTCGTTGCGCAGCTTTTTGTGTGGCGCGTCGCCGAATTCGTCCAAAAACTGGATGTGCGATTCGGCGCGCAGAAGTCGTTGATGTTCGTGCTGGCCGTGCAAATCGACAAGCTGGCTGCCCAGTTCGCGCAGCATCGCGGTTGTCGAAAGCGCGCCGTTGATGCGAACGCGCGAACGACCGTCGGCACTGACTTCGCGCGCGATGACAAGCTGCGCGTCGTCGCACGGCAAATCTGCGTCGCGCAAAAAGTGCAGCGCGTGCGGCGAATGCGATAAATCGAACGAGCCTTCAACGCGCGCGCGTCCTTCGGCGTTTTTGCCGACTTGCTCGCTTGTCGCGCGCTCGCCGACAAGCAAGCCCAGCGCGTGAATGAGAATCGATTTGCCGGCGCCGGTTTCGCCGGTCAAAACATTGAGGCCGGGGCCGAATGAAATTTCAGCGCGCTCGATCAGCGCCAGGTTGGAGATGCGGATTTCCAGCAACATAAAGAGAATTTACGATTTCGGATTTCGGATTGACGATTATCGAACGGCAGTTTATCACGTCGCATTCGCTGCGCTAAAAACGAAAAAGTACGCCTGAATAAAGGCGTACTTTTCAATCGCTGGACTTACGCACGGTCGGCAAAACTTGGGGGCACGCCGGCGGCGTGCCCGGGGCGAGGTGTCCTGGGCGAGGCACCGCCTCGCCCCTACAATTAAATTTTGCGTAAGTCCAGAATCGTTAATCAATAATTGTAAATCGTCAATTCAGTCGGGCGCGCAATTGGTTTCGTGTTGATGCCAGCTTTGCGTTTGTAAATACACTTTTTGCTCGATGAAAAGCTCGACCACTTCCGCGTCCAATTGGCCCGACGCGGCTTCGTCGCGCAAGATGGACAAGGCGCGTTCCAACGGCATCGCTTTTTTGTAAGGCCGGTCGCTGGCAGTCAGCGCGTCGTAAATATCGGCGACGGTCATCATGCGCGACTGGAGGGAAATCTGCGCGCCGGTCACGCCGCGCGGATAGCCGCGACCGTCCAGTTTTTCGTGATGGCAATGTGCGATGTCGGGAATCGCGCAGTATTCCGGCGTCCAGGAAATCTGTTCCAAAAACTCGTAGGACAATTGCGCGTGTTGCTGAATTTGCTCGAATTCGTCGCGCGTCAGCGAGCCTTTGCGAACGCTCAGGGCATTAAGTTCTTGTTCGTCCAGAATCGGCAGCCAGCGGTCGCCGTCGGGATATTGCATTTGCGCCAAACGATTCATCGCGCTTTGCTGGCGCGCGAATTCTTCATCGGGCAAATACGTAATCGAAGGATCGTTGGAGCGAATCAGGACCGCCGTTAGTTCATCCAATTGGCGAAGTTCGGTTTCAAGTCCGGCGTCGATGGCGGACATTTGCGCTGCGTGCCCCGATTGCAAAAGCACGATTTTCGCTTGTGCCGCTGCCAGTTTGCGCGCGGCGACCAGAAGCGCAATGCGGTCTTTGACAATTTGAAAATGCGACGGCTCCAGCTTGTGGCTTTTGGTTAATATATTTTCGCGCACGCCGATTTTTCCGAAATCGTGCAAAAGCCCGGCATAGCGCAATTCTTTCAATTGCTGGGGCGAAAAATGGGTGTCGCGAAACGCGCCGCCCTGCGCTTCGGTTGCGGCCTCTGCCATGCCGACGGTGAGAATCGTCACGCGTTGCGAGTGGCCCGAAGTGCACGGATCGCGGTCTTCAATCGCAGATGCCGAAGCCATCACGAACGATTCGAAAAGCTCTTCCAGAGTGCGTAACAAGCGGCTGTTTTCCAGCGCGACTCCAGCCTGCGACGCCAGAGAACTTGCCAGCTCGCGCGCTTCTTCATCGAAGGAAATCACCTCGTCGGCAATGGCCTGCGCGTCGCACAAAAGTACGTCGAAACGTTTTTTGCGATTGATGAGCTGCAACACGCCGATCACGTCGCCGGCGTGGTTTTTCATCGGCACGACGAGCACGCTTTTGGTGCGATAACCCGACTTCAAATCCATCGCGCGATTGAATTGAAACGGCTCGCCGGCGGGGATTTCGTAAACGTCGTCGAAGCACAAAGTCTGCCCGCTGAGCGCGGCATGACCCGCCAGGCTCGAAGAAGAAACCGCGAAAGTCGTCGTCGTTTGAAAATGAATCGAATCGTTTTGTGCCTTGCAAAAATACAGCGCCGAGGCGCGTGTTCCGGCGCACGCGCCGTTGAGATCGCCGTCGCCTTCGATGCCCGCCAGGCTTTGCACCAGAAACACGCTGCCCGCATCGGCGCTCGTCAATTCGCGGCTTTTGGTCAGAATCAGTTCGAGCAAGCGGTCGATGTCGCGCTCGGCGGACAAGGCCAGCCCGATTTCGGTCAGGTGACGCAGACGCCGCGCCGCATTCGCCGCGTTGTGCGGCTCACCGTTTTGCTCGATGCTCGTTGCTGTAGTTTCCATCAGTAGTCAAGTCCAGCGGAAAAGTACGCCCTTATTCAGGCGTACTTTTTGAAAACTTGAAGTACGAAACCTGAAAATGAGCGCGACTGTTTCATCCTTCAGGTTTCATCCTTCATCCTTGCCGTTCATCCCCAACGCATCTTTTCGCGCAGGCGATTGTAAAACGAATCGGGCGGCAAGCGCACCAGGCGCGCCTTCCATTCCGAGCGGCAAACGCGCACGCGGTCGCCGCTTTTGAGCGGCACGCCGATCTGCCCGTCCACGGTAAGCATCGCTTCCAATTCGCCGGGCGCGACTTCTTCGCTTTGCCATTCGGTCAAAATTTCGATGCGCTGATCTTGCGCCACGACGAGCGGTCGCTGCGTCAGCGAATGCGGGCAAATCGGGCACAGCAGAAATAGAGGCACATCGGGATGAACAATCGGCCCGCCCGCCGAAAGCGCATAAGCGGTCGAGCCGGTCGGCGTTGAAATCACAAGTCCATCGGCGCGCACCGACGCGACCAGATCGCCTTCGACGAAAATCGACAAATGTAAAATCCGCGCCAGTGCGCTTTTGGCGACAACCGCGTCATTCAGGCCGATGCTGCCTTCTTCAAGTGCGGAGTGCGGAGTGCGGAGTGCGGAATGGACGGCGGCTTCACTCTGGTCTCTGATCACGCGGGCATCGAGCATCACGCGTTCTTCGATGCGATAATCGCCTTGCAGCACGGCTTCAAACGCGGCTTCCATGTCGTGCGGGCGCACGGCGGATAAAAAACCCAGACGACCCAGATCGATCGACAAAATCGGAGTTTGGTAAGGTGCGGCGGCACGCGCCGCCGCAAGCACGCCGCCATCGCCCGACAGCGTGACCAGCATTTCGCTTTGCGCCAGCGAATCTTCGTCGCAAGATAAATCGGCGCGCCCGATTTCGCGCGCGCAATGCTCTTGCAAGCGCACATCGACACCGCGCGACTGAGCCAAATCGACAAGTCGATTCGCCAGCTCAGCGGCCTGCGGCTTGTAAGGCGCGGCCAGAATTCCCAGAGTCTTCATGATAAAAACCTGAAACGGGAAACGGGAAACGGGAAACCTGATATAGCACTTAAGCACTCATGCAAAGGTTTTATGGTACTTGTAGGGGCGAAGCATTCGCCCGCAAGATGCGATTCGTGAAGTCAACGTTGCTGCGCGAATGCTTCGCCCCTACAGCCCGACGCCCCGAAACTTTTGCACGATTACTTAAGTGCTATAAACGAAAAGTACGCCGGAATTCGGGCGTACTTTTCAAGTTTCAGGTTGCCCGTTTCGGGTTTCCCGTTTCGTTTATCCAACCGCCGTTGTGGCGAGCAGCCGGTCGCGGTTGGCTTTGGCCTGCGTGTAATCGGGCTTGAGTTCGACGGCTTTTTGATAGGCCGTCAAAGCGTCGGCGCGCTTGTTCAAGGCTTCGAGCGCGGCGCCGCGATTGTTATGCGCGATGGCGTTGTTCGGCTCGCGCTTTAAAACTTCGTCATAGTTTTGCAGCGCCTCAGCGTAATCTTTGATCTTATATAACGTCAGGCCGAGGTTGCTGCGCGCGGGAATGTTGTTCGGCGCCAGCGCCAGCAGCTTGCGATATTCCGCCGCCGCGTCCGCGAAAGCATTGTCCTTGAGATAGTTCTCGGCCAACGCCGCGCGCGCCGCCACGATGCGGCCCAGAAGGCTTGCGCGCAGTTTTTTATCAATCGTGGTTTTTAGCGTTTCGTTGGTTTGCGCGATCAGCTTGTTCCATTCGACCGTCGAACCGGCGTAATCTTTCTTCGCCGCCAGCGCCAGCGCCAGGTTGTTGCGCGCGTCCACAAAATTGGGATCGAGTTCGAGCGCCTCGTGAAAATTCGCGATCGCGTCATCGAGTTTTTCGCGCTTGAGATAAATGCGCCCGATGTTGTTTTTGACCGCCGGGTCTTTGCCGCTGATCGCTTCGGCCAGCGCATAAGTTTTCAATGCCTCGTCGAACTTGGTGCCGGCATAGTCATACGACAGCGCCAGGTTGAACAGTCCACTGAAGTCGTCGGGCTTGAGCGCAACATAGCGGCGCAGCGTTTCCTGCGCTTCGCTCCAGCGTTTTTTCTCGATCAAAAGCATGCCGAGCTGCAAAAACGCCGGCGCGCCTTGCGGGTTGAGAACCGTCGCCTGGCGCAAAAATCCAATCGCCTTGTTGCGCTTGAGCGGATCGACGCCCATTGGATCGGAGCGCACATAAGCCAGGCCGAGGTTCAACACGTAGGACGAATCTTTGGCATTGAGCGCGATGGCTTTTTCATAAGACGCGAAAGCTTTGGTCCAGTCGCCGAGGCTTTCGTAGGTTTGCCCCAGTCCGTCTTGCAGCATCGGGTCGCGCTTGTTCAATGCCGCGAGTTGCGTGAAATGCGGCAGAGCTTCCTTGGCGCGGTTTTGCGACAAAAGCGCGAACGCCAGATTATAGCGCGCATCGTTGTAGGTTTTATCGAGCGCAACCGCCGCCTGGTAAGCAGGCAGGGCGCGAACGTATTCCTTGTTGTGCCAGTGCGTCATGCCGATGTTGTTTTCGATGATCGCGCGCGAACGCACGTCCAGCTTGCCGCCTTTTTTGCGCGCCGTTTCCAGCGATTTCAAAGCGTCTTCATCGCGGCCCTGCTTAAGGCGCACATAGCCCAAAAGCATGTGCGCCATCGCGTCGTCGGGCGCCAGCGCGAGGGTTTTTTCAAACGACTCGCCCGCCATCTCATAATTGCCCGCTTTGAGCGCCGTCACGCCCGCGTTGTAAGAATCGGTAACAGCCTGAACGTTGGTGTCAGGCACCGTTGCATCCGGCGATGACGCGGCTGGCGTTGTTGCAGGAGTTGTCGACGGCGCGACGGGCGGCGTTGCAGGCGCCTGCGCGCGCGCCGGAAATGCCACAAAAGTACGCCCGAATATGAGTCCAAAAACTAAAAGTGAGTGCGACGATTTCATAAGTCCTCCACTGCGCGCAAACTAAATCGAATGCGCGGCTTTTTTGCGCTTTGCCGGCAGGTTGCGGCGCATCGTGTAAAGCAATCCGTCGGAATCGAGACCCAGTTCGCGGCGCTGGATTTTCGGATGCCCGTGATGAATAAATTCGTCCGGCACTCCGACGATTTGAACCGGAACATCCCAAATGCCTTCGCGCTGCAACAATTCCAAAATCGCCGAGCCGAAGCCGCCTTGCACCACGTTCTCTTCGACGGTAACCAGCTTTTTGCAACGCCGCGCCAAATTGCAAATCAATTCTTCATCGAGCGGCTTGACAAAGCGCGCGTTGACGACCGCGACGCGGCGGCCTTCTCCAATTAACTCGTCGGCGGCTTTTAGCGCCGGCTGCACGACATGCCCGATGCAAATCACGCCCATCTCCAGATCGCCTTCGCTGTCGCGCAAAAGTTCGCCTTTGCCGACCGGCAAGATTTTCAGAGGCTCTTGGATATCCGCGCCGACGCCCGTTCCGCGCGGATAACGCAGCGCCGCCGGACGATCCAATGCGATGCACGTCGCGAGCATATGGCGCAATTCGCCTTCGTCTTTGGGCGACATGATCGTCATGTGCGGAATCGAGCGCAGGTAACTCAAATCGAAAACGCCTTGATGCGTCGCGCCGTCTTCGCCGACAAGCCCGCCGCGATCCAAACATAAAGTGACTGGAAGCCCGCCTTGCACCTGACAAACGTCGTGGACAATCTGGTCATACGCGCGCTGCATGAACGTCGAGTAAATCGCGACAACCGGACGCATTCCGCCCAGCGCCAGGCCGCTCGCGAAAGTCACCGCGTGTTCTTCGGTCATGCCGACATCCAGGCCGCGTTTGGGAAATTTTTCGATGAATTTATCGATTCCCGTTCCGCCCGGCATCGCCGCCGTAATCGCGACGATGCGCTCGTCGCTTGCCGCCAGTTCGATTAACGTATCGGCGAAAACCTGCGTATAGGTCGGCGCGGCGGCAGGTTTGGTCAGGCCGGCTTTGTCTTCTTGCGGCTCGTCTTTTTTGACGATGTTAAAGTCGGCGGGCGTCGCGGCGTGCCATTTAATCTGGCCGTCGGCTTCCTCGGCTTTTTCAAAGCCTTTGCCTTTGGTCGTCACGGCGTGAATCAAAACCGGCCCGCCGACCGAGCGAGCGGTTTTTAGCGCCGAAATCATCGCGGGCAGCGAATGGCCGTTGATCGGGCCCAGATAATGATAGCCCAGTTCCTCGAACCACATTCCCGGCACGACCATCGATTTCACGCCGGCGCGCATTTTCTGGCCGGCTTCGATAACCAGCTCGCCGCCGGGCAATTTCTTGAACATTTCTTCCAGGCTTTGCCGCGTATGGCGATAAACCGGATCGGTGCGAACGCGGCGCAAGTAACGCGCAAGAGAGGAAAAATTATGCGAAATTCCCATCTCGTTGTCGTTCAATAAAACGATGAGATTGGAGCCGGCGTGTCCCGCCTGGTGCAAGCCTTCAAGCGCCAGGCCGCCGACCATCGAGCCGTCGCCGATAACTGCGACAACAGTTTCATCGGTGCCTTTCAAATCGCGCGCGACGGCGTAACCCAGCGCGGCGCTGATCGAAGTCGAGCCGTGTCCGGGGTTGGTCGTGTCGTGTTCGCTTTCTTCAATGCGCGGAAACGGCGCGACGCCCTGCCACTGGCGCAGCGTGTGAAAAGTGTCGCGCCTTCCGGTGAGAATCTTGTGTGCGTAAGCCTGGTAGCCAACGTCCCACACGATTTTGTCTTTGGGCGAATCGAGAACGTAGTGCAGCGCGACGCACAATTCGACTGCGCCCAACGGCCCGCCGAAATGCCCGCCGTTTTCCGCGATGGTGTCGATGATTTTGCGGCGCAGCTCGGCGGCGACATCGGGTAGCTGGCTGATGTTCAGCCGCTTCAAATCCGCCGGGCAATTGATATGTTCGATAAGAGCCATAGAACTCCAAGGATGAAGGATGAAATCCGAAAAGTACGCCGGAATTCAGGCGTACTTTTCGAGCGCCGCCGGCGATCTTTTTCAGGTTTCAAGTTTCATTTTTCACGATTCTGCTTACTTTTCCCGTTCGACGACAAAGCGCGCGACATCGCGCAAAACATTCGCTTCGTCGCCGAAGATTTCCAGCGACGCGACCGAATTGTGCGCCGACTGACGCGCCATTTCACGAGCCTGTTCAAGGCCGAAAATCGCGGGCGCGGTGAACTTGTTGTTCGCGTTGTCACTGGCGGCCTTGCCGGTAATTTGCGGATCGCCCGCCACATCTAAAACATCGTCGGCGATTTGAAAGGCGCGCCCCAAATGCGCGCCGTAATTCGCCAGAGCCGCGCTTTGAATTTCATTCGCGCCGCCGCATAAAGCGCCCAATTGCGCGGCCAATTTAATGAGCGCGCCGGTTTTTCCGGCGTGCATTTGCAGCAACGCTTCGCCGGAAACATTCGCCGCGCGACTCGACCAATCCATGTCAATCGCCTGGCCGCCGACCATGCCGCATTCGCCCGCCGCGCGCGCCAGAATCTGTACGCCGCGCCGCGGCCGGGCGCAATCGGCGACGGTTTCAAACGCCAGTGTGAGCAATCCGTCTCCAGCCAGAATCGCGGTCGCTTCGCCCCATTGCTTGTGGCAACTGGGCTGGCCACGCCGTGTGTCGGCGTTGTCCATCGCCGGCAAATCATCGTGAACCAGCGAATAAGCGTGAATCAATTCAATCGCGCAAGCCGCCGGCAACGCAGATTGCGCGTCGAAATTTTGACCTCCCGCGACGCCCGCCGTTTCGAGAACCAACTGCGAGCGAAGCCGCTTTCCGCCATTGAAAACCGCGCCGCACATCGCCGCGCGCAACGCATGAAAGCCGCCAAACTCCTCGCCGGCAAACGGCGCAGGCTGCGATAAAATCGCGCGCAACCTGGCTTCGACAAGGTCAGGCGCAAAACGCCATGCGATGCGCTGAGAATGACCGTTTATTTTTACGTCGCTCATGCGTCGCCGTCCGTGTCATCGTCATCAACCCATTGCAACCGCGTGGTTTGCAGTTCGCCGTCGGACGAAAGCGTCAATTGTTCCAGAACCGATTCGGCGGCGGCGAGCCTGGCATCGCAAAATTCGGCCAGAGCATTGCCGCGCTGTGACAGCGCCAGCAATTGTTCCAACGGCACGTTGCCACTTTCCAGCGCGCGCACCACGCCGTCGAGTTCGGCCAACGCTTCTTCAAAAGTTTGTTCGTTCTGAGGTTCAGTTTGGTTCGACTTCATGGAATCGGGGTGAAATTCAGGCGTACTTTTTGTGCTATTCGACCCGCGCCGCGATTGCACCGTCGCGCAAAATAATCTTCAACTCGTCGCCGCGCGCGGTTTCGCTTGCCGCGCGCAATAATTTTCCGTCTGTTTTTTCGACCAGCGCGTAACCACGATCCAGAACCCGGCGTGGATCGAGCGCCGAAAGTTCGGCGTGGCGACTAGCGAGAAGGCGCCGTTCTATTTTAACACGGTTGCGCGCACCCAACCCGATGCGGCGATGAAGCTCGCCCACACGCTCGCGCTGCAAAACCAGCCTGTCGCGCGGATGCGTCAACACGCGGCGTGCGCGCAGAAAATCCAATCGCTCGCGCCAACCCGTCACGTCGTCCTCGACGGCGCGCGCCGCCCGTCCGCGCAGACTTTCAATTGTCGCCGCCAGATCGCGAATATCGGGCGCGACCAGTTCGGCGGCGGCGCTGGGAGTCGGCGCGCGCAAATCGGCGACGAAATCCAAAATCGTGTAATCGGTTTCGTGGCCGACGGCGGAAATTAAAGGGCGCGGAAAACTGGCCGCCGCGCGCGCCAAATCCTCATCGTTGAACGCCCACAAATCCTCCGCCGAACCGCCGCCGCGCCCGATGATTATTACGTCCAATTCTTCCAGCGCCGCCGCCCACGAAAGCGCGCGAACTAAATCGGCGGCGGCATCCATTCCCTGAACTTTGGCCGGAATGAAAACGATGCGCGCCAGAGGAAAACGTCGCCGCAAAATCGACAAGACATCGTGCGCGACGGCGCCCGTCGGCGACGTAATCAAGCCGATGACGCGCGGCATAAATGGAAGAGCGCGTTTGCGGCTTGTGTCGAAAAGACCTTCGGCGGCAAGCTCGGCGCGAATGCGTTCCAGCGCTTCCATCGCAGCGCCGTGTCCGGCAAAGCGCAGGCTGTCGCAGATAAAAGACAGTTCGCCGCGTGCGCCGTAAAATTCGACGCGTCCGGTTGCGATCACGCGGTCGCCATTCGACGGGCGGAAATTCAGGCGCCCCGCGCTGCTTTTCCACATAACCACGCGCAGGCTCGCTTCCTCGTCCTTTAGTGTCAGATAAAGATGCCCCGAACCGTGCGCCTTAAAGTTTGAAATTTCGCCTTCGACCGCGATGTCCGACAAAATCGGATCGACTTCGATAATGCGCCGAATATGCAGCGCCAGCTCGCCCACGGTCAGGGCTTGCGGCTCGTCGTCAAAAAGATTCATGGTGGGAAAACAGGATACAAAAAAAGTACGCCCGAATTCAGGCGTACTTTCGAGTTCGGGCATGACAAATTGCGGTGATTGTTTGCGCGGCTTGACCAAATCATGCAAGTTGTGTTATGAAATGGTTCTAAACCAAAGGAGTACCAATCTCACTATGAAAGAATCAATCAACGGTCTCGAAGAACATCTTCAACAACTGACAATCCCTACCCGCGATGAGGGGCCATCTCAGGAAGCCTACGAGCGAACGCGGGCGGAACTCGTGGATTTGCTAAACGAGATTGGAGAAATGATTCCTGAACGTGAAGACTTGCGCGGTCAATTGCGCGAGCATGCCACCATTCTCTTCGAGCCGGTACGCTTGTTCGTTGCCGGTGAGTTCTCCAAAGGCAAGAGCTATCTGATCAATGTCCTGTGTAGTAATGAGACGGTACGCGAGACCAACATCGGACCGCAGGACACGAAGATCACCGTCCTCGCCCACGGCGATGCGCGCGATAATACCTCCAGCCGTCATGTGGATCGTAAGCATCATCCCTTCCCCTTTTTGAAACTCCTCAATCTGGTTGATAGTCCCGGCATCAACGCCGCGCTGCGTCCCGAACACACCGAGATCACGCAGAAACATGTGGCCTCCGCCGATTTGATCCTTTTCGTGACCAGCGCCGAGCGAACGGTAAGCCAAGAAGAGATTGATCTTATCCGCTTCATCGCCGAGCACAATAAGAGCGAAGTTGTCTTTATCGTGAACAAGATTGATGTTTTCGAGGATAGCTTGATCCACTTTGTGGATCAGACGGGAAAGACTGACGTCATCCGTTTTCTTGAACAGACTCTGGTGAGCCAGACGCACCTTCGCGATCCACTTATCTTCTCCGTTTCCACCCGCCGTGCCATGTGGGCACTTTCGCACCGCGATGAAAGCATCAGTGCCGAGGTTTGGAAGCGCAGCGGCGTCGGTGCCCTCATCAACCACATCGGTCACATTCTCCAGAGCGGCGAAGCAGCGATCCTCAAGCTGCGCTCACGGCTAAACTACCTCGACGGCGAACATATTGACGGCCTACCTATCCTGCAAGGGTTGAGCGAGCGAGTGAATCGCCTGATAACGGATTTGGATCAATCGCGTGGAACAATTCAACGAGTGGAGACGGATATTAGCCTTAAAATAGGCGAGATTCACGGGGCTATTAACGACTTCAAGTTTGATGAAATCGAGCGTGAGTTAGAGAAGTCAATAGACGATTTTGTGAAAAAATTCCTGTCAGAGGAATCGTTCCGCGCTCTCGACGGCATGGCTAAAGAGGAGCAGGAAAAGCATGTTCAGCGAGAGTTTAGCGAGACCTTTGCTCCCTGGGAGCAAGGTGTGGAAGCGAAGAAACTGGCTTATGTCGAGAACATCCTGCAGCAATTTGAGCGTTGCTGGACACATGCCCACCAAACCCTGGAAGCCAACGACCGTCTACACGCTTTAGTCGAAGAGCGCGAACTGCGCGAAGGCAAAACGATGGAGGAGGCTTTTGAGTTCGAGAGGCAGAACAGCGAACTGCTCAAGCGTTTCGAGACACACAAGCGTGGGATTCGCGAAGGCAGTCAAACAGATTTTGAAAAACAAGCACACGACACCCAAATTGCTATAGAGGCAAATAAGACGGTGTTCGGGATACTCACGACATCGGGAGTGCTGGCTATTGCGGGTGGTGTCCTCGTGGCGGCGACTGGTGGCCTTGCGCTCCTCCCCGCGCTACTTGTGGCAGGTGGTGGTTCGGTAGCAGCAGGCGCGAATAGGTTTGGGACCAAGCGAGAGAAGCGTATTCGGGAGCATCTGCGAGAAAGCTTCCATCTGGAGCTTGAGGAATTCCGCACCGAGTTCAACGAGACAATCCGTTCCGTCTTCGATGAGGAAGCCGATGCTTTTAAAGTACGCTGTGAACGCATCTTCGTACAGAATCAGCGTGAGATCGTTGATGAGAAGATGGCTCAAACTCAGGCCGAAAGTGAAAAGATTAAATCATTGATAAGCCGAGCTGGTAGGCTGAAAAGCGAAGTCAATGATTTAAGGCAGTTATTGGGACTGGCCTCCACTGGATTGAGTTGAACAGGGAAAGCTTGGTCGTTTTGAGAGATGTAAATTTAGCATGATCTTGGTGCGGTTGAAACACTTCACCTCGACGTTTTCGCGGTTGCGATGAAGAGAGCGCCGATTGTTATCAGTGCAGCGCCTTAAGTACGCCTCGATTACGGCGTACTTTTCTTTTCCCCTCCGCGCCTCTGCGCTTATTCTTTCGCTGCCGCACGCACCGTGTTTTGCAACAGCATCGCGACCGTCATCGGGCCGACGCCGCCCACGCGCGGCGTCATCCAACCGGCGATTTCAGCACAGCTTTCATCGACGTCGCTGACGATGCGATTTCCCTCGCGCGAAATTCCCGCGCCGACAATCGCCGCGCCCCGCTTTATCATTTCGGGCTTTAACAGATTGGGAAAACCTGCCGCGACAACTACGATGTCGCCTTGCTGCGTATAGTCCGCGAGGTTTTTGACGCCGGTATGAACGACCGTCACTGCCGCGTTGCAATGCGGCCTTTTCATCGCCAGCAAAAGCGCGAGCGGACGCCCGACAGTCAGGCCGCGCCCGACGATCACAACGTGTCGGCCTTCGATTGCGACATTGTGGCGCACCAGCAATTCGATGATTCCCGCGGGCGTGCAGGGAATCGCGCCCGGCGCGCCCATCACCAATTTGCCCAGATTCACAGGATGCAAACCGTCGGCGTCTTTGCGCGCGTCAATCGCCATCAGCGCCGCGCCTTCGTCCAGGCCTTTAGGCAGCGGAAGCTGAACGATGTACGCGTGAACTTTTGCGTCAGAATTAAATTCTTCAATCGCATTCAGAACATCGCTTTGCGAGGCCGACGCGGGCAACTGGCGATGAATCGACGCGATTCCGGCTTCTTCGCAGGCGCGATGTTTCGCGCCGATGTAAGTCGCGCTCGCCGCGTCGTCGCCGACCAGAATCGTTCCAAGTCCGGGCGAGATGCCGCGCGCTTTAAGTTCCAAAACTTCTTCCGCAACTTCGGCGCGCACTTGCGCCGCGACCGCTTTTCCGTCCAAAATTTGCATGACCTTAATTTTAGCGAATTTAAAAAAGTACGCCCGAATAAAGGCGTACTTTTTCTGACCTCTGACCACCGATCTCCGACCACCCTTATGAAAGTTACACAAGTCGCCATTCGCCCGACCGAAGAATCGAACAGGAAAAACCGTCCCGCACTGACGCCCGAACTTTTGGCCGCGTCGGGCGCGCGCTATTCGCGCAACAACGAAGGACTGGAAGCGATTCTCGCGAAAATCGATCCCGACAATCTGGATAAATCGGTCGATTCGATTTTCAAGATGATCGACTACGGACACCAATCCATCGCCGACATGGTTCCCGTCGCGATGTTTATCGACGGCGTTTCGCTGTTTTTGGCGTACTACATTTGGAGCGTTTGCCCGACCGCGAGCGGCCAGGAATCTTCAACGCGCTACATCAATTACGGCAGCGAAACCTTGATTTCCGCCGACGATTTGGGAATCCCAAACGCGCTGCGCGATGAATGGAATGCGAATACGCAAGACTGTTTGCGCGCTTATCAAGAGGCTTTGCAGGAGTGGGAAAACCTGGCGGCGAGCGATGGCGAACTCGCGCGCATTCCGCGCAGCTTGCTCCAGGACGAATCGGACAAAGCGCAAAAGCAAGTTGCGCGCATGAAGCGCAATTATGGTTTCGACCGCGCGCGCAATTTTTTACCGTCGTGCCTGCCGACCAATGTGATGATGCTGATGTCGGCGCGCGCCTGGACGCAGCTTTGCCAGCACTTGCGTTCTCATCCTTTATATGAAGCGCAGACTCTGGGCGAAAAAATCGCCGGGGAACTAAACCTCGCCGCGCCGCGCATGACACGCCACGCCGTGCGCCAGGATTCCATCGTTGCGGGTCTTGAACGCGAGCACCAAAAATGCGTTGCTCTGGCGCAAAGCGAATCGCCATTTTTGCAACCTAATTCCACAAGTTTCGCGTGTCCGCCGCGCGCGCATCTCGATGTTCAATTGCCGGCGGGCGTTGCAGAAAGCGATCTGGTTTCCGATTTGGAGTTTCACCATCATCGCTACGCATGGATCGGCGAAAACTTGAAGCGAAGCGTTGTTCGCTTTGGCTGGGACGCCGTCGCGCTGGCCGAAATCCGCGACCTGAATCGGCATCGCACGGGAACGAAACATTGCCCTCTGGTGCCCCAGGGATTTTATGCGGCGCTGGAAGAATGGCCTGAAAAAGTACGCCCGAAGAACGGCGTACTTTTCGAGTTGGCTCAAGCCGGACGAAGTGCCTCGCGGCGCGCGCGGGAGTTGCTGAGGAACGACGAATCGGCTTATGTTTACTGGACAGCGCTGGGCACGCAGTTTCCGTTCGAACACGTTACGACAGCCGAAAAGTTTATTTACGAAGCCGAGCTGCGAACGGGAACCGGCGCGCATTTTCGCTACGCGCAGCATTTGCGCGATGTGCTGAAACTCTGGTACGACCGCTTTCCCACAACGCGCGATTTGATTCTCGAAGGCAGCGCCGAACCCGAATAACGACATGAACGGAAAACCAAAAAACAAAAACCGCGAGTGGCAATTGCCCTCGCGGTTTTTTGATTTGCGGCGTTATTTCTTTTTTGCAGCCGATGCTTTGGCGGCAGGTGTTTTTGCAGCCGAATTTTTTGCAGCAGGCGCTTTAGCAGCAGGCGCTTTAGCGGCAGGAGCTTTAGCAGCAGGAGCTTTTACCGCCGATGCTTTTGCAGCAGGCGCTTTTGCGGTGGTTTTGGCAGGAGCGGTTTGAGCAGCTGGTTTTGCCGAAGCTGTTTTTGCAGGTGCCTTCGACGCCGTTGCGGGCTTGGCGGCTGCGGGTTTTGCGGCTGCTTTGGGTGGTGCGGCCTTAGCCGGTGCGGCTTTGGCGGCTGCGGGTTTTGCGGCTGCGGGTTTCGCGGCTGCTTTGGCTGGTGCGGCTTTGGCGGCTGCGGGTTTTGCGGCTGCTTTGGCTGGTGCGGCTGTCTTCGATGTGGCCATGGTTCTGCCTCCTGAAGATTTAAGACATGCAGTGCAACCATCGAACGCGCCATGGCGATGCGATTTGTGACCGGTTGCGCGCTGTCTAAATTGCTTCCATTGTAACGTTGTTTTGCAATGATTGCAACTTTTGTAACGCGAATTTTTTTTAATGGCCGCGCAGGAAGTCGCGGCAAGCGGCAGAGGTGTGAAAATCGCGGTTCGATTTTTCAAAAACGGCGATCAACCCCGACAAGAAACTTAAGAAAAATTAACGCACAATAGCTGATGCGCGTTGTCCGAATCGTCCATTACGAAATGCAACTCGATGTCGCGAGAATGACGGGGCAAAGGATTCCAAGCATGGCTGCAAAAATCGAAGTGGCGGGAAGAACCGCAACGTTGGAAAGCGGGCGCTGGTCGTCTGACAACGAGTATCTGGCGGCGACTTTGAACGCTTTGTTGCCGCTTGCCGCCAAAGCGGTTGCGCGGGGCGAACGCGACTGCGAGGACGCCGTCGCGCGCGACCTGGCCGCGGTTTTCGATGGCGCCTTTCTTTGCAGTGATGCTCAAGCCACCCCTTGTACTCGTCCCTCGAGCGTCGCCACGCAAACGCACCAAGGCGCATGGCTTTAGTGATGTGAAAATGCAAAACAAAAAAGTACGCCTTAATAAAGGCGTACTTTTTCATGCGCGAAATTATTTCACCACGCGCGCGAATCGGGAACACTTTGCCATTGTCCGGAGAGAATCGCTTGTTGACTGACAAGCCCGGGCAGCGTCATGTCCATCGCCTGATGGATGCCCAGATCGGGCGCGCGCACGCCTTGCGCGGCATCAACGAAATCGAGAATTTCAAAATAATCGCCGCCGCCATGACCGGCCTGGTCGGCGGCTTCTCCCGACACGCGCCACATCTCCGGCAGAAATTCTTCCGCCAAATCTTCCAGGTCGAGCCATTGCTCGACATCGCCTTTCGAGCGCAGCCAGATGCGATTTTTTTCGCCCGATGCGCGCGCCGATTCGTAGCAGCCGTCGGTTCCTTGCAATTGATAATTCGTCATCGAGTGCGGCCTGTCTGAAAGCATGTCCACGCGGATTTTGACCAATCCGCCGCTTTGCATTTTGCACAACATCACGCTGGTGTCTTGCGCGTATTGGTCGCCGCGCGGATCGCGATAATGATGGCCGCTGCCGGCGCAGCAAACTTCCGTTACGCGATCATTGGGCATCCATTGCAGAATCGGCCCCAGGCTGTGCGTGCCGTAAGTCACGCCTTCGATTCCGGTTTGCCATTTGCGTCGCCATGTCGTGATTTCGTTCAAGCCTTTCAGTTCATGAATGTATTCGCCTTCGGCATAATAAGGCGTGCCGAATTCGCCGCGCTTCACCATCTCGCGAACGATCGTGTTCGGCTTCATGTAGGTATAGTTTTCGGCCATCATGTAAACGCCGCGCGAAGCGTTTGCCGCTGCGACCAGTTGCCGGCATTCCTCCAGCGAAACCGCCGCCGTGACTTCGCTCAAAACGTGCAAATTTGCATTCAATGCTTGAATCGCCTGCGGCGCGTGAAAGTGCATCGGCGTGCCGACGATAATCGCATCAAGGTTGGATTTTTCCAGCATCGTTTCATATTGCGTATACGTTTCGCACGCGCCCAGCGTGGCGGCGGCTTCATCCAGGCCGTCTTTGTTGAGATCGCAAACCGCCAGAATGCGAACGCCTTGCATCGCGTCGCACGCGCTTTTAAAACTGCCACCGCGCCCGCACGCGCCCACGATCCCGATGTTGAAATTTTCCAATGCGCTCATGTTTTCCTTTTCAATTATAAGTCCTACGATTTGCAATCATTGTAACCCAAAAGTACGCCGGAATTCAGGCGTACTTTTGGGTTAGTCAATGGTTACAAATCGCCAACGCTGGACGAATTTAGTTGTTTTGCCCGCTTCCAGTGTTTGCGGATGTCCGAACAATTCCATTGTCAGAACGCCGTCCGCGCTGCGCCAATCGAGAAGGCATTTTTCGATTGGCGCAGCGTCGAATTCCATGACGAGCGCGCGCTTTTCGCGCGTCAACATCCAACAGCCGGCGGGTGTTTGGTCGCTTTTCAACCAGCGATGGCCGCGCGAATCATTTTGCCAGGGCGCCAATAAGTTCCACGAGCCGTCCGCCGCGCGCAACCGAATGGAACAATTCGCCGAATCAAACGCGAGTTCGGGATGTGTACGAAAACTTATCCGGCGCGATTCGCTGGAAAGGTTGGTGATGGCTGATTCGATGACGAGCGAAACTTTGTCACTGTTTTCTATTGTGTAATTGCGGTGGATTCGCAAGCCGTTGGATAATTCCGCTGATAGTCGCGCCGATGAATCGAATACTTCGCACTCATATTTTTCGCTCCATCCGGGCGAGTGCCAAAGCCCTTCTGTGTATTCTTCGTAGCCGCCGAAAAATGGAAAATACGATTCGCTGGCGCCGGAATTGTGCAGCCATTCCTCGCCGCTTCTCGTGTCGATCAGGCTGACGATGCGGCCTCCGATGTCGGGGCCGATAACGATTTTCAGGCTGGAACTTTCAAGGGTCACAAGGTCGTGGCCGCGCAGGGCCGTCAGCTCGGCGTGGAACGGGCGACCGCCTTCTTGCAGGGCGCGCGCGCCGCGTTTTGTTGCCAGGTCGAAAAACTTTTCGGCGCGCTCGATTTCGCGGGGATTCGCCGGCTCCAGACGATTATTTGCGATCACAAAATTCATGTGCTGCTTGATGTGAAGGTATTCAATCGGCAGCCGTGCCGCTGCAACGCGCTCGGACAACGCGTCATCGCCTGCCACGTAGCGCGCGGCTTCATCAAAAATTTCTTCAGTTTGCGCCATGATTTCCGGCGCCAGAAACGGCTGCGCGAGGTTGCAATACAAATCGAAATGCGCGCCGCTTCGTATCGGCGCATGAATCAAATCGATGTACCTTTGAATTGGCTCGGCGGCTGCGCCGTAATATAAGCGCAGAAATTCGTCGATGATTTTTTGCCCATCGCGCTGCGGTTTCCACATCAATTTGGCGAGCAGATAAGCGCGCAGTTCAGCGAACTCGCCGCTGCCCTTGGGCGGGCCGCCGTCGCCCTGGCAGAAAATCCCTGTTACGCCGGCGCGCGCGAAAACCGGAACGTCGGCGCAGATCGCATCAAGGTTGGGAAACGGCATGAAATAATGAAC
>Ga0136611_10000614_pt1 | contig 23948 bp, 23 predicted proteins | sample AntDrymUQ2232306_2_FD_106645 | JGI IMG/M metagenome (GOLD analysis project Ga0136611, IMG submission 106645) | Polar desert sand microbial communities from Dry Valleys, Antarctica - metaG UQ223 (23.06) | ecosystem: Environmental > Terrestrial > Soil > Desert | place: Antarctica: Dry Valley...
CGAGAAGGATCATGCTCGAACCGTGGGACTACAAGAAGGCCGGCCTCGACCTCGAAAAGTACGCCGAGACGATGGCCGGCATCGCACCGCTGCTCGCGCGGACTTGGGACACGCACCGCGTGATGAAGCCGCCGTTCCCCCCCCGCAAAGGGGGCAAAGGTTCCGGCGGCTTCGCCAGCCTGTTCGACCTCAACGCCCTCGGCAGTTCCGCGAAGCGCTACGCGAATCCCGTGCTCGTCACCTGCACCGACGGCGTCGGCAGCAAGTTGAAAATCGCCGCGCAGATGGGCCGGTTTGACACCGTCGGCATTGACCTTGTGGCCATGTCCGTCAACGACCTCATCTGCACCGGCGGAGATGCGCTCGTCTTCCTCGACTACATCGCCATGCCGAAGGACGACCCCGAACTCTCGCGCCTGCTCGTGCACGGCATCAGCGAAGGCTGCTTGCAGGCGGGCTGCTCCCTCGTCGGCGGCGAGACGGCGATCCTCCCGGACTTCTACGGCGAAGGGGACTTCGATATGGCCGGCTTCGCTGCCGGCATGGTCGAGCGCGGCGAAGTGATCGACGGCTCCGCGATCCGACTCGGCGACGCGCTCATCGGCATCGCCAGCAGCGGCATCCACTCGAACGGTTACAGCCTCGTGCGCAAGGTCGTTTTCGAAGCGGCGGGCTTGACCGTGACCGATCGCGCGCCCGAACTCGGAACGACCGTCGGCGAAGCGCTGCTGACACCGACGAAGATCTACGCGAAGGAAATCCGGAAGCTTCTGGACTCCGTGCAGACGCCCGAGTTCGCCATCGGCGGCTTGGCGAACATCACGGGCGGCGGCATCCCGGACAACCTCGGCCGCATTCTGCCGCCGGGTTGTCGAGCGGTTGTCAACCGCGCGGCATGGCCGAAGCCACCGCTCTTCTCGTGGCTGCAGCGGCTCGGTTCCATCGCCGACGCGGAGATGGATCGCGTCTTCAACATGGGTGTCGGTTTCGTCGTCGTCTGCCGGCCTGTCGTCGCGGATCGGGTGGTCGCCAGCCTGAGTGACAGCGGCTTGACAGCGTGGCCGATCGGCGAAATTCGGAATGGCGAAGCGGGTGTCACGCTCGACTGACGTCTGACATCTGCAGTCTATTGCCTATTTTTTATCGAAACAGAGATCTGATGTCAGATGTCAGACATCAGTCGCAACCTCGCCCTTTTGACCGCGCTTGCGCTGCCGGTAGTACTTCAAACCCGGCAGGAAGAACGACAGCGCCGAAACCACACCGAACAGCAAATGCCCCACTTGGGGGTAAGCCGCCATTCCCACCGCAGTCGCCAAATAGGCTCCGACCCAGATGTAGAACTGCCCCGACAGCGTCCCGGCTTTGAAGAAGAAGACCATCGCCGCGATGACGGCCAGCACCGGCGACAGGGTCAGGCTCCGCAAATCCTGCACGACCTCGATGAGGAAGATCCCTACGCTGGCGGTGGTGCCGCCTGCCCACGCGTGCGCGATTTGCCGTTCGACGAACAGCACCGGCCCGCCGCGCCGACGCAGCCGCCAGAAGATCGTCCCCCACGTCAGCAACCCGGTGCCCCAGACGGCGAGGTAGTAAGCGTGAGAATCGATGCGCGACCACGCCATGATCTGCGTGGCGATGCAGAGCACGAAGATCGCCGCGCTGTGCCACATCCAGAGGAGGCCCCAGTTCTCGAGCACCGAGGCGTGGTGCGTCTCGCGCAGCAGCCGCGAGACGAACGAACCGAGGCTGCCGGGGGCGACGCTGAGGCGGTCGCCGACGAGGTAGGCTTCGAGATCGGCCGCGAGTGCCGCCGCGCTCGGGTAGCGCAGCTCCGGCGGCTTCTGCAGGCACTTCAGGCAGATCAGCTCGATGTCCCGATCGACGGACGGGTTCAGATCGCGCGGCGGGATCGGATCCTGTTCCAGCACCAGCAGGAGCGTGTCGAGCGGGTGCGAGGTCTGAAACGGCGGTCGGCCCGTCAGAAGTTCGTACAGGATCGCCCCGAGCGAATAGACATCCGCGGCCGGAGTCAGATCCTTCCGGCTGCTCGCCTGCTCCGGCGACATGTAGCTCGGCGTGCCGACGACGGCGCCCGTCCGCGTGAGCGTTTCGGTTCGGTCGATCCGCTTCGCCAGACCGAAGTCGGTCACCTTCGGGAGCAGAGCCGAGTTCGAGGCGTCGGAGCCGGACTTCGGCTCCGTGCTCATGAGGATGTTGCTGGGCTTCAAATCGCGGTGGAGCACCCCCTGCTCGTGGGCGTGCTGGACGGCCCTCGCGATGATCGCGACGATGCGGGCCGCTGTGCGGTTCGGCAGCGGCCCCTCGGCGTGGAGCCGCTGCGCGAGCGTCTGACCGGGGACGTACTCCATGCAGAAGAAGGCTTGGCCGTCGTGGACGCCGACTTCGAACACGGTGACGATGTTCGGGTGGTGCAGCCGCGCGGCCGCTTCGGCCTCGGCTTTGAATCGCGCGCCGTCGTCGCTGCTCGCGAGGTGCGCTTCGCGGATCATCTTGAGGGCGACGGTGCGGTTCAGCGACTTCTGCCGGGCTTGGTAGACGACGCCCATGCCGCCGCGCCCGAGTTCGCTCAGCAGCGTGAAGTCGCCGAAGTCGCGCGGCAGCGCGGCCGGTTCAGAAGCGGCCGCCTGCGAGGTGGCTTCCCTTGGGGTCGGCCGCGCGATCGTGGACTGCGCCGAAGCGGGTCGCTGGATCATCTCGGCGAATTGGGCGACGGCCCAGAGTTCGCGCAGTTCCCCCGCGAGTTCCGGATGCCGCCGTGCGAGGCCGTCCACATCGGCGCTCCCGCCGCGACGGAGTTGGTCCGACAGGTCGCCGAGGAGCACCGCGAGTTCTTCGTCCCGTTCCGCCACCGTGCTCACCTATAATGACCCGCAGGATCGTCCGGGGAATCTTAGTCATTCGCAGGGCGTTGAAAGGGGTTGCTTCCCCACCGCGCGAAAGCTATGCGGACGGTTGCGGAACCCGGCGGACGTGAGGATCACCCATGGCGGCGAAGCGGTCTTACCGGTGGCTGTTCGTGCTGCTCGCGGCCGTCGGGCTTTTGGCCGATCAGGGGACGAAGTACGGCATGTTCCGCTGGCTCTACAACGACCGGCAAGAGCAGACCGGCGGGCGGTTCGAATCGTGGGCCGAGACGAAATCGTGGTATCCGCTCGAAGGGGATAAGAAGCGATACCTCGCCGGCGGGCGCTACGACGTGATCCCGGGCTGGTTCGGCTTCATCGCCGAATCGACGCAGAAAGCGGATCGCGTCCCGTGGGACAACCGGGCGAGCAAATTGCAGACGTGGAGCGCCCCGGAGATGCCGCACGTGAACGAGGGCGCGCTCTTCGGCATGGGCGGGGAGACGGGGAACGGGAATGCGATCTTCGCGATCATCAGCGTACTCGCGGCCGTCGGCATCATCATTTGGGCGGCGCTGCGTGGCAAACAGGCCGACGGGTGGATGAGCGCCGCGCTCGGGCTGATCTTGGGCGGCACCATCGGCAACTGCTACGACCGCATCGTCTTCGAGGGGGTGCGGGACTTCCTCTACTTCTACAAGATCAACTGGCCCGTCTTCAACGTCGCCGACTGCTGCTTGGTCTGCGGGGCGATCATCCTGCTGGGACACGCGTTCTTGGTGGGGAGCCCGAAGGAGGAGAAGCCAAGCGAGCCGACCTCGAATGAGAAGGTGGTCGCGTGATGCCATTTGCGATTGCCGGTGGTGCGGCCGGTCCCGATGAAGAATCTCTTCTGAACTGCTGTGCTATTTGTCCAGTACTCCCTCTGGTAATCGTCCTGTCCATCTTGGCGGTCGTCCGGAATTCGTTTTACGCAGGCCTCTGCTGTTTCCTCGCATCTGGAACGCTCGGGATCATCGCCATCCTCGTGGTTGCTGCGTACAAGCCGTCGGAGGATTCAGACGTGATTTCCGATCAAGAGAATGGTCGAGAAGCCCTCTGGAAGTATGCGTTCTTGACGGCGATCTCGGGCTCGGCCTTTTTGTACGTGACCTTCAAGCGGTTTATACGGAATCGCGTCAGCACCGCGGAACTTGGGCCGGCCGAGAGAAAAGCCTACTTTTGATCTACAGTGTCGATGCTCACCGGATGTCGAACCCGACCGTTGACACGGTCGGCTCGCCTCGGATCCGCCTCACTTCGCGACGAACTTGCCGACCGTATCCAGGAACGCCGCGTTCGAGTCCGTCTTCCCGAGCTGCTTGATGAGCGGCTCCATTGCGTCGCCCTTCATCGAGGTCAGCGAGCGCCGCAGCAGGTTCACGCGCTCGAGCATCTCGGCGGGAAGGATGCGTTCCTCCTTGCGGGTGCCGGACGCGCCGAGGTCGATGGCGGGGTAGACGCGCCGCTCCGCGAGTTTGCGGTCGAGTACCAATTCCATATTCCGGTGCCCTTGAACTCCTGGAAGATCACGTCATCCATCCGGCTACCGGTTTCGATGAGGGCCGTGCCGAGGATCGTGAGGGTGCCGCCCTCCTCGAAGGCGCGGGCGGAGCCGAAGAGGCGCTTCGGGACTTCGAGCGCCCGCGTGTCCACGCCGCCGGACATCGTCCGGCCGCTGCTCGTGTGCTTGTTGTAAGCCCGCGCCAGCCGCGTCAGGCTGTCCAGGAGCACGAGGACGTCCTTCCCCTGCTCCGTGAGGCGCTTGGCCCGATCCATCACGAGTTCCGCCGTGCGGACGTGGACGACCGTCTCCTGATCGTTGCTCGAAGCGATCACTTCCCCCTTGCAGGTGCGGCGCATCTCGGTCACTTCCTCGGGCCGCTCGTCCACGAGCAGCATCATGAGCACCATGTCCGGGAAGTTCTGCGTGATCGCGGCCGAGATGTGCGAGAGGAGCACCGTTTTGCCGGTGCGCGGGGGCGCGACGATCAGCCCGCGCTGGCCCATGCCGATGGGGGTGAAGAGGTCGATGACGCGGGTCGTCAGCGGTTGGGCGCCGGTTTCGAGTTTCAGCCAGCGGGTCGGATCGGTGGCCGTGAGTTCGTCCCAATTGCGCTGGCGGAAGTCGAAGGGGACGACCCCTTCGATGGAGTCGAGGTTCACGAGGCGCGGGCCGCTCTGCCCGCGCTGGGGCGGGCCGAGCGGCCCGGACACGAGCGTGCCGTTGCGCAGGCTGAAGTGCCGGATGAGGTCGAGCGGCACATAGGGGTCGAGGGGCTTGGCGGCGTAGCTCTTCTTCGGGTCGCGGAGGAAGCCGTGGCCCTTGGGGTGCATTTCGAGTACGCCGGTGCCGGTCGTCGGAGCGACTGCCATAGAGAGCAACTAGGAGGAAGGGAGGTCGAATCAGCGGGCGGAATCGGGGTCGGGCACCGCCGGACCTTCCGCACACTGTAACCGAAGTTCCGCGCCGGGCCAATGGCCGCTCGGAATTCTCGCGATTCGGGAACCGTCGCGGTGCCGTACATTGGTGGAAATCGCCGACCGAGGAGGCACCGTGGACGCTCGAAAGTTGTTGCGGGAGATCGCCGACACCCGCATCGGGCTGGCTCCGTCGCCGATCCACGGCATCGGGGTCGTGGCGCTGACCGCGATTCCCGCCGGCACGCGCGACCTCTTTTCGCCGCCGGGCGACGAATGGCCGGGCGTGCCGCTCGCGGAATTGGAAAGTTTGCCACCGCACGCGCGGAAGCTGATCGGCACCTACTGCTTGAAAGACGATGAGCGCGTGTACCTCCCGCCGCGCGGGTTCCGAGTCGTCGATCTGGTTCTGTTCCTCAATCACAGCGACGCCCCCAACCTCCGGCAGATGGACGCAGGGGACTATTTCGTCACCCTGCGGGACATCGCGGCCGGCGAGGAATTGACGCTCGACTACGACACGCTGGAGACCGGGCCGGCGTAAAATAGAGGCGCACCTCGCCCGCTCCGGAGACCGCACCGTGATCGCTCCCATCGAAGGCCGAAACCTCATCTCCCGCGAATGGCTTCCGCACTCGTCCGGATTCGCGAGCACGAACCCGGCGAAGCTGGCCGAAGTCGTCGGGCACTTCCCGATCACGAGTGCCGACGCGGTCGGCCAAGCGGTCGCGGCCGCGCGGCAAGCCTTTCCCGCGTGGCGTCGGCTTTCGCGCCTCCACCGGGCCGAGTGCTTCCACAGGCTGGGCGCGCTCATCGAGCGCGACACCGATGCCCTTGCTCAACTGATGGCCCGCGAGTGCGGCAAGATCCTGAACGAGTGCCGGGCGGAAGTGGTCGAAGGGCTGCACATGGTGCAGTACGTTTTCGGCACGGGCCGGATGCCCGTCGGCGAAATCGTCGCCTCCGAAATCGCCGAGAAGGACGCATTCGTGCGGCGCAAGCCGCGCGGCGTCGTCGGCGTCATCACGCCGTGGAACTTCCCCTTCGCCGTGCCGCTCTGGATGCTCGGGCCGAGCCTGCTCGAAGGGAACACGGCCGTGTTCAAGCCGAGCGAGGAGACGCCCGCCATCGGGCAGCGCCTCGTGGAACTGTTCGTCGAAGCGGGCTTCCCGGCGGGGACGATCAACCTCGTGCACGGAGCCGGGGATGTCGGCGAAGCGCTCGTGCGGAACGCGGACGTGAACGCGATCCTTTTCACGGGAAGCTCCGCGGTCGGGCAGCGCATCCAGCAGATCTCGGCGACGATGCCGGATCGGATCGTCGCGGCCGAGATGGGCGGGAAGAACGCGATCATCGTCTGCGACGATGCGGACCTGAAACTGGCCGTGTCGGCGGCGGTCCTGAGCGCATTCAAAACCACAGGTCAGCGCTGCGTGAGCGCCAGTCGCATCCTCGTGCAGAAGTCGATCGCGGGTCGATTCCTCGAAGCGTTCACCGCCACCACGCGTAGCGTGAAGTTCGGCGATCCGTTCGATCCCGCGAGCTTCGCCGGGCCGCTCATCAATCGGAAGGCCGTCGAAAAGACTCTGCGCTACGGCGCGCTGGCGAAGGAAGAATCGCTCGACATGCTCTTCGAGAGCCGCGAGTTCGACCCTCAGCCCGGCCACTTCGTGACGCCGTGCGCCTACGTCATGAACTTCCGCGAGAAGTCGCGCTGCTTGAAAGAGGAAGTCTTCGGCCCACACGTCGCCATCGTGCCGTTCGCGGACGACGAAGAAGCGGCGCACATCGCCAATGCGACCGAGTACGGGCTGTCGATGGCCGTCATCACGGAGAACTACCGGCGGATGCGCTTCTTCCGCGAGGAGTGCGACTACGGGCTGGGCTACGTCAATCTGCCCTGCATCGGCGCGGAGGTGCATCTGCCCTTCGGCGGCGTGAAGAAGAGCGGCAACGGCCACCCCTCCGCGGCGGGGCTGGTGGAGACGGTGACGCACAAGTACGCGTGGACGGTGAACCACGGGACGGAGATCAAGATGGCCCAGGGGATGAGTGCGGATGTGGAATGATGGAGGGGGTTAACCACAGAAGCACAGTGGCACAGAGAAGCAAGAACAAAGCATCGAAAGTAACGATTACTTCTCTCTTCGTTCTTCTCTGTGCCACTGTGTCTCTGTGGTTAACCCACTCAAGAATAGGAGCCAGCCATTTTCCGCTTTGACCACCTCCCCGTGCCCTCCATCACCACCGCGCTCCCGGGCCCCATCGCCGCGGGACTGCTGGCCCGCGATACTGTGTTCGTCTCCGGTTCCTACACGCGCGTCTATCCGCTCGTCGTCGCCGAAGGTTCCGGGGCCGTCATCGTCGATGTCGATGGCAACCGCTTTCTCGACTTCACCGCCGGCATCGCCGTGACGAACACCGGGCACTGCCACCCCGTCGTCGTCTCGGCGATCCAAGATCAGGCGGCGACGCTCCTCCACATGAGCGGCACCGACTTCTACTACCGCCCGCAGATCGAACTCGCCGAGCGCCTCGCGGCCGTCGCGCCGGGACCTTCGGCGAAGAAGGTCTTCTTCTGCAACAGCGGAGCGGAGGCCGTGGAAGCCGCGCTCAAGCTCGCCCGCTGGCACACGCACCGCAGCCGGGTGATCGCCTTCATGGGGGCCTTCCACGGACGGACCTACGGGGCGATGTCGCTGAGCGGGTCGAAGGTCACGCACCGCCGGGGCTTCTCGCCGCTCGTTCCGGACGTCCACCACATTCCCTTTCCGCGCGAGTGCAGTGGCACCTGTGCGACAGCGGGGTGTCAGTTGGTGCGCGACCTCGAAGAAGGGATTTTCCGCCGCACCGCCCCGCCCGAGGAAGTCGCGGCGATCTTCGTCGAACCGGTCCAGGGAGAAGGGGGCTATCACGCACTTCCCGATGCCTGCTGGCCGGCCCTCCGCGCGATGTGCGACAAGCACGGCATCCTGCTCGTCGTCGATGAAATCCAATCCGGGATGGGCCGCACCGGAACGATCTTCGCCGTCGAAAGATCTGGCATCGAGCCGGACATCATTTGCACCGCGAAGGGGATCGCCTCCGGTTTGCCGCTGGGAGCGATCATCGCGAAGGCCGAGGTGATGGACTGGCCCCCCGGCAGTCATGCGAGCACGTTCGGCGGCAACCCCGTCGCCTGCCGGGCGGCGCTCGTCACGCTCGACCTGCTCGAAGCCGAATACTTGGCGAACGCCCGCGAACGCGGGGCGGAATTGCTCGCGGGACTCGTCGCACTCGCGGAGCGACTCCCGATGCTGTCGTCGCCGCGCGGGCGGGGTCTGATGATCGCGGTCGATACGCCGAGCGCGAAGGTCCGCGAAGCGGTCATCGACCTCTGCTTCCGCAGTGGTCTGCTGCTCCTCGGCTGCGGGGAAGCGGCCATCCGCTTCTGCCCGCCGCTCTGCATCACGGCGGAGCAGGTGCGGCTCGCGCTGGGAATCCTCTCGACTGTCACTGGGAATCTGGGTAAAACGGCCCCCTGACACCGAGTAGGAGGCAGAGCGACGCATGTCCCGAGTACTGGTCACCGGCGGCTGCGGGTTCATCGGCAGCAACTTCATCCGCCAGTTGCTGGCCACCGACGCCGGCATCACGGTCGTGAACTTCGACGCCCTCACCTACGCCGGGAACTTGGCGAACCTCGCCGATCTTTCCACCGAGCCGCGCTACGCCTTCGTGAAGGGCGACATCACGAACCGTGACGAGGTGCGCGCCGCCCTGCACGCCGACATCACCGACGTCATCCACTTCGCGGCCGAGAGCCACGTCGATCGGAGCATCCAGGATTCCGGCCCCTTCGTGCGGACGAACGTGATCGGCACGCAGATCCTCCTCGACGCCGTGCGCGAGTTCAAAATCGAGAAGTACGTCCACGTTTCGACCGACGAAGTCTACGGCAGCCTCGGGCCGACCGGCGCGTTCACCGAAGCGACGCCGCTCGATCCGAGCAGCCCGTACAGCGCGAGCAAAGCCGGGTCGGACATGCTCGTGAAGGCGTATCACCACACCTTCGGCATGCACGCCGTCATCACGCGCTGCAGCAACAACTACGGGCCGTACCAGTTCCCCGAGAAGCTCATCCCGCTCTTCGTCACGAACTTGCTCAACGATCAGCAAGTGCCCGTCTATGGCGACGGGATGCAGATCCGCGACTGGATCCACGTGCTCGATCACTGCCGGGGCGTCGAAGCCGCATGGCGGCGCGGACGCTCCGGCGAGGTCTACAACTTCGGCGGCCGCTGCGAGAAGGCGAACCTCCACCTCACGCAGCTGCTGCTCGAATTGCTCGGCAAACCGAAGTCGCTCGTCAAGTACGTGCAGGATCGCCCCGGCCACGACCGCCGCTATGCCATCGACTGCACCAAAGCCGAAACCGAACTCGGCTGGTCGCCGCAGATCACCTTCGAGGAAGGTTTGCAGGGCACCATCGACTGGTACAAGGCGAACACCGAATGGGTCGCGAACATCAAGAACAAGGACTACCTGAGCTACTACGAGAAGCAATACGGCAAAACTGTCATCTGATATCTGCCGTCTAATCTCTCTTCCTTTTCTAACTGTTTTGAAATGGAGAGATGACAGATTTCAGATGAAAGTTCAAACAATGGGGATTGTCCATGATTCGCGGAGTGATTCTCGCCGGCGGCAAAGGCACGCGGATGGGCGAACTGACGAAGGTGACCAACAAGCACCTGCTGCCCGTCGGGCCGTACCCGATGGTCTACCACCCGCTGAAAAAGCTGACGGGGGCGGGCCTCACCGACATCCTGTTGGTGTCGGGCACCGAGCACATGGGCGACTTCGTCGAACTGCTCGGTTCCGGCAAGGACCACGGCTGCCGGCTCACCTACCGCGTGCAGGACGAGGCCGGCGGCATCGCCCAGGCGCTCGGGCTGGCCGAACTCTTCTGCACGGGCAGCCGGTCGTGCGTGCTGCTCGGGGACAACATCTTCCAAGTCAGTCTGAAGCCGATGCTGGACGCCGCCGCGGCGAAGCCCGATTGGGCGTGGATCGGCCTGAAGGAGGTCCACGATCCGGGCCGCTTCGGCGTGGCCGAACTGAGCGGCGACCGCGTCGTCAACATCGAGGAGAAGCCGGAGAATCCGAAGTCGAACCTCGCGGTCGTCGGCATCTACATCTACCCGCCGGATGTGTTCGAACTCATCAAGACGCTCAAGCCCTCGCGCCGCGGCGAACTCGAAATCACCGACGTGAACACCTTCTACCTGAAGGAAGGCCGCATGGGCTACAGCACCCTCGACGGCTACTGGACCGACGCCGGAACGCTCGATTCGCTCGACGTGGCCAACGATCTGGTTCGGAAGCAGGCACCGACGTATTAAACTATCAGCTGCGCAAGGAAGTAATCAATGGAAACGCTGATACGGTTTTTTTGTCCTGATTGCGGGAAACTTCGCAAGGCGAATCCCGACGATGCAGGAAAATGGGGGCGTTGTTCCTGTGGCAGTTCTATCCTGATCCCAGGAAAGGTTATCGAATACAGCGAGCAGTTGCCTGATAACACGACGGCACCATCGCCTCCGCCTGCACAACGTACGCGCCGCCGGAAACAGAAACCCACAGACGATTCGATACCAATACGCACCCGCTCATCGCGAACAGTTGACGGACGGTATCAGATTCTGGGCGTAGCGTTAGCGTTTATACTGATCGGTGGCTTGCTCTTAGTATTAGTTAACAATTCAAATCGCGCCGTTACATACGGCGCCGTTGGAACTGCTGCCCTAGTTTGTGTTTTTGGCATAATAGTGTGGATGGTGGCCGCTGCTAAGAAGTGTAGCTGGTTCGAAGGACTGGGCCATACGGCTAGTGACATTCTCGCTCTGTTTATTTCGATGTTATCTATTGTATTTGTGGTTATAATTTATATCTTGTCAGCGACTCCATCCAGTCGTGGCGGCAGTCAACCTGCCAATGATTCTATTGTATGCCCACGCTGTGGTGCTATCGTGCCGAGAGCATTGACGTGCTCGCGATGCGTTGCCACATTGCCCCGGGGCGGGATGCCTTGGATATAGTCGCGCGTAGTTTCTCAGCACAGTCTCCGGCAATGCGATTCTGCCCCAAAAGTGCTATGATTCACCGAGGACGACGCTATGAATAATCCAAACCGAGTATTTTTCTTCCGTCACTACTGGTGGATTGCCCCTTTGGCTGCAGGATTGCCATGCTGGGCCATTTTTTCCTATAGCACAAGCGACAATGCACCCAGTGCTTTGATCGCGCTTTGCGCTGGTGTATTCAGTGTCATCTTCTTCGTACAGAAGCAAAAAGGAGAAGACCTTCAAATATTCGAACGTCTATTTGTCAGATTCAACGAAAGATACGCCGCGCTACACGAGAAATTGCAGGTTGTAAAGCAAAGTACCGTCATCGACAATGAGAACATTCCGGAACCTCTCGATGCTTACTTCAACCTGTGTTCAGAAGAGTTCTTGTTTTTTCAGGAAGGTAGAATTCTCCCGTCTGTGTGGCAGGCTTGGTGCAGAGGGATGATTTCGTATTTGCAGTATCCCCACATACTCACATACTGGCGGAACCAGCAGAGTCAGGGTTCGCATTACGGGCTGACGTTGGAGTGGATCTGTCTGGGTTCTGCACTTGCAAATCCTCTTGGCCTTGCTGATCGCCAAGTCTTAGAAGTTTGCAATTAACTGCGAGTCTGCGAACTATCGAGGCCGATATATGCTCCACGGCATCATCCCCCCCGTCGTCACGCCGATGCTCGCGGACGAATCCCTCGACCTCCCCGGTCTGCGGGCGCACATCGACTTCCTTCTCGGCAAGGGCGTCCACGGCATCTTCGTCCTCGGCACGACCGGCGAGTTCTATGCCCTCGACGACTCCGAAAAGCAGGCCGTCGCCGCCGCGGCGGTCGAGCACTGCCGGGGGAGAAGCCCCGTCTATGCGGGCACAGGGGCCGAATCGCTGCGCGAAGTGCTACGGCTCACGAAGATGGCCGAGCGTGAAGGGGTGCAGGGCGTTTCCGTCATCACGCCCTACTTCATCAAGCCGACGCAGGCCGAGTTGGTCGATCACTTCCGCGCGGTCGCCGAGAGCACGAGCCTCGATGTCATCCTCTACAACAACCCCGCGACCTGCGGCGGCGTGAGCATCGAACCCGATACCGTCGCCCGGCTCGCGGAGGTGCCGAACATCATCGGCATCAAGGATTCGTCCGGCGACTTGCAGAACACCATCGAACTCATCAAGCGGACACCCGACACCTTCAGCGTGCTGATGGGGCGGGATACGCTCATGCTCGCCGCACTGATGTTCGGCGCGAAGGGGGCCATCCCTGCGACGTGCAACATCGCCCCGGAGTTCTGCGTCGGCATTTACGAATCGCACCGTCGCGGCGAACTCGATGCGGCCCGCGCTTTCCAAGATCGGCTGTCGCCCGTGCGGATGACGCTCTCGCTCGCCACCGGCAACGGGGCCGTGAAGGAAGCGATGGCTCTCTTGGGGCGACCGGCCGGGCCCAGTCGCCGACCGATTTCGCCACTGAGTGCGGATAAGCTAGAGAAGCTGCGTGGGGTTCTGCGGGGGGCGGGGTTGGAGTTCAACCTTTAGGTTGTTCTTCGCATGCGGGGAACAACCTAAAGGTTGAACTCCAACGGCGGATTTCGCGCAATCTGTCACACTTCATTCCGATTACTATGCAAGCGGTCTCTCGCCGTCCTCCGGAGCTTCGCAATGCTTGGCCGAACGTCGCTGGCCTTCGTAGTGCTGATGCTCGGCTGTGCAATGACCGCGGCCGCACCTCCCGCTTCGACTCACGACACGAAGGAACTCGCCTCGTCACTGCGCAAGCTGCTGCTCGCGAACCTGCCCGATCCGCTCGTCGAAGCGAACATGGGCTGGGACACGCAGCGCGATATTGCAATCGGCGTGCAGTGGGAGAAGAAAGGATTGATCCGCTATCGGCCGAGCGTCATGCACGACGTGAAGAACGACGGCCACTGGCAGAAGGTGCACATCCACGCGAAGGATCCCGCGAAGACGCTGACGCTCGACGTCTCGAACATCCGCGTGCCCGAAGTCGGCAAGACCCTCTTCGACGCCCGCATCGGCCTCGATACCAAGATCGTCTACGAACAGCAGATGTGGACGGGCGGCAAGCGCTTGTACGCCGGAGAGTCGCAAGCCCGCGCGCGGGCCGAGTTGGATTGCCTCGTCGAAGTGACGGATCGCGTCGATTTCAAACCGGGGTCGGTGCTACCGACCGTCAGCTTCCGCGTGCGGGTCGTCGAAGCGAAGCTGAGCTACCGGGATCTCGTCGTCGAACACACCGCGGGATTGGACGGAGCGGCCGCGAAGCTCGTCGGCAAGGGACTGCTGGAACTGCTCAAGAAGGTGCAGCCGAATACGGAGAGGGATATACTGGCGAAGGCGAACGCCGCCATTGTGAAGGCCGCCGACACGAAGGAAGTCCGCGTCGAGTTCGACAAACTGCTGCAGGGTAAGCCGCCGGGAAAGTGATCACTCCACATAGGCCGAATCTGCCGCTTTCGAATACGTCCCTTCCAGATCGACCTGCACGACATCCGGGAAGCCCAACGCCAGCGGTGCCGTCGGCAATGCCGCGCCCACTTTCAGCGGGAAATGCCGGACGGCCAGCGTCGCTTCGGTCGATGGATCGGAGTGAACCCGGTAGCTGATCGCGTACGGGGCGTGGAGGGAGGGCTGTTTCGGAAGGTGCAAGCGCTTCGCGAGGTCGTCCGCGAACGAGAAGGCGTACGGTCTCGGGTGGAGATCGACGAAGAGCAGGTGGACGCCGTTGGTGAGGTAACCCAAATAGCGCGACGTGTAGGTCGAACGCTTCTCCGTGCCGTCCTTGTTCCCCGGCGAGACCAGTTCCACCGCCGCGATCAGGCGGCCGTTGCGTTCGATGTAGACGCTCACGTCGGCCTCGATGGTCGCCACTTGGCCTTCCCAGTCGGGCTGGAACGGATCGGCCTCATTCGGTTCGAGAGTCCCCTGCGTTCCTCCGTTCGTTTGACGCACGGACACATCGGGCTGCCCCGGCGGGTCGTCGATGGCGACGATGGGACTCGTCCCCAAATAGGCGCGGAAGCCCGCCGGCAGCTTCGATTTGATGTCGTCGCAGATGTTGACCATCCAATAGATGTGCAGGCCCGACCACCCCTTCAGCTTCGACCAATCGTGCAGCGGCATGGGAGGGTTCACTCCTTCGGGAGGGCTTCCGCGACTATTGTACCGACGGCCTTCCGCAGCGGGGTGGCGTTGCCCTTGTCATCCGGGTGGACGCGGTTCGTCAGGATGATGATGGCGGTCTTCGACGGCGTGTCGATCCAGATCGACGTACCGGTGAAGCCGGTGTGTCCGAAGCCTTGTCCCGCGGGGAAGGCGCTGCCGCGCGGAGCCGAGTAGCCCGTGTCCACATCCCAGCCGAGCGACCGTTTGCCCTTCGGCGGCACGGCCTTCCCGTCCGTCATGAGCTTCACCGTCTTCGATTCGAGGATGCGCATCTCGTCCCGTTCTCCGCCGCGGAGCAGCATCCGCGCGAAGAGCGCCAGGTCGTCGGCGGTGCCGAACAGCCCGGCGTGCCCCGCGACTCCGCCCAGCGCCTTCGCGCGCGGGTCGTGGACCTCCCCGCGGATGATCTCCTTGTTCCGCAAGCCCGTCGGGGCGATCCGCGACTTCCGCTTCTCCGATGGTTTGAAACTCGTGTCGGTCATCCCGAGCGGCGCGAAGAGGTGCTTCGCGGCGTACTCGTCGAGGGGCATCTTGCCGAGGCGCCCGACGAGTTCCCCGAGGACGATAAAGCCGACATCGCTGTACTTGAACAGCGTGCCCGCCGGCGCATCGAGCTTCAACGCGGCGATGGCTTTCAGGGCACTGGCTTTGCCGTCCTTGTAGTCCGCGAGGGCATTGTCGGGGGTCAGGCCGCTCGTGTGCAGCAGGCAGTGCTCGATGGTCACGTCGCCTTTGCCGTTCGCCGCGAATTCGGGCCAGTGGTCGGCGACCTTGTCCGTCAATTTGAGTTTGCCCGCTTCCGCGAGCTTGTGGATCGCCGTCGCCGTGGCGAGGGGCTTCGTGAGCGAGGCGAGGTCGAAGATCGTATCGAGCGTCATCTCCTCTTCGAACGGCTTCTTCGCGCGGTGTCCGTAGGCCTTGCGGAAGACGACCGCATCGCCGTGGACGATCACCACGACGGCGCCCGGGACTTCGCCCTTGTCGATGGCGGACTTCACCGCGCCGTCGATGCGGGCGAGCTTGACTTTGTCGATCTCGGCGGCCTTCGGCTTCTCGAAGAGTTGGAAACTCGTCGCCACGGTTGGAACGAACATCGCGACGAGCAGGACTGCGCCGATCATCTTGGCGTCCTCATTCGATGGTGGCGAGCAACCCCTGCATCTCTCCGCGGGCGTGGAGCGCATCGCCGGTGGCCGCGCGCGTGCTCGCGGCGATGCCGTCCTTGAGCACGTTCGCGGCGGCGCTGTCGTCGCCGATTCGCAGAAGCGCCTGCGCCGCCATGAGGAACGCCGGGATGTACGGTTTCGCCGGATTCAGCGCGATCAGGTCGAGCAGGACCTTCGCGGCCGTCGCGTCGTCGCCGGCGCTCGTGTGCTCCATCGCCAATCCATAGCGCAGGAACTCGTCATTCGGGTCGTCGGCGAGCATCGCTTCGATCTGGAGCATCCGCGGGGTCTTCGTCATCGCTCGGCCTCGTCGGGTTCGCGTTCGCCCAGTCAACGTATCCCGCACAACCGGGCGGGCAATCGCCCGCACAACCGCGCCAGCTCGCACCGCTTCGGGGATCGCCCCAAGCGGCACGTCCGCAATCCGTGCCCCGTCCGGCATCACCCGGCCTCCGCGCGGGGAACTCCACACGCGCATCCGAGTCCTGCACGAGCGGGCTTCGCGGCCCGGTCGAATCAACTTCCGTCGGCAGGATGCTATGCCGCTGGCGGTTCGCCGCCCCCTCAGGCTGCGGGGTTTTCCATGAGTCTGCCGCTCCGATTCGCCGCCCTGGCCGCACTCGCCGCCGTCCCGTTCGGCACCGTCCGCGCCGCCGAACCGAACTCGCGGCGCGACGATACGGTGAACCTCGTCGAGCGCGTGAAGAACTCCGTCGTCAACATCCATTCCGAACGCACGGTGACGCAAGCGGCCGACGATCCCTTCCGGCCGGGGCTGACACAGCCGCAGCGCGTCAACGGCATGGGCACCGGTATCGTCCTCGATCCGCGCGGCTACATCGTCACGAACTTCCACGTCATCGACGACGTCCAGAGCCTGCGCGTGAGATTGTGCGACGGAACCAACTGCGTGGCTCGCGTCATCGCAACGGACAAGGAAAACGATCTCGCCCTCGTGAAGATCGACCCGCCGAAGCCGCTCGCGGTCGTTCCCCTCGGCACGGCCCAAGATCTCATGCTCGCCGAGAGGGTCATCGCCATCGGCAACGCCTTCGGTTACGAGCACACCGTCACCGTAGGCACCGTGTCGGCCCTCAAGCGCGACGTGACGCTGAACAAGGAAATCTCGTACAAGTCGCTGATCCAAACGCAGACGCCGATCAACCCTGGCAACAGTGGGGGGCCGCTCTTCAACAAGCTCGGCGAAGTCGTCGGCGTGAACGTCGCCATCCGCGCGGGTGCCCAGAACATCGCATTCGCGATCCCCGTGGACACGATGATTGCCAAGGCCGGGGATATGCTCAGTGGCAAGAAGCGCGCCGGGGCGCGGCTCGGACTGACCTTCACGGACAAGTACGAACGGACGCTCGAAGACGGCCCCGTCCACCGCAGTTTGATCGTGGAAAAGGTCGACGCCGGGAGTACGGCGGCCGAAGCCGGCGTGAAGGTTGGCGATGCCGTCGAGAAGATCGGCGACCTCGTCGTCGCCAACTCCATCGACTTCGAGCGCGGCTTGCTCGACCGTCCGCTAAAAGTGAAGCTGAAGCTGAAGCGCGGCGGGGATTTGCTCGACCTCGACGTGAGTGCCGGAGGCCCCGTCGTCGAACGGGCCACGCTCCCGGCGGCCGATACCATCTGGAGCCGCACCGGGTTGAAGCTCCAACCGGTCGGGGCGAACTACGTCGCGCAGGTCGACAAGGCGCTGCGGGGCGGGCTCTGGATCGCGGATGTCGGTATCGGAAGCTTGGCGAGTCGGGCCGGCCTCCAGCGCGGCGACATCGTCCTCGGCTTCCACCAGTGGGAAGCCCTCACGCTCGACAACGTCGCCTTCGTGCTGAATCACAAGGATCTGCCGACGTTCAACCCGCTGAAGGTCTTCTACCTCCGCGATGGCAAGATCCGCGAAGTGGAAGTGAAGATCCCGGAGTGAGTCCGCTCGACTACTGATGATCGGACCCTCTTCGCCCCTTGGGCGCACGTTCGTAGGCCGGGGTTTCAACCCCGGTCGCACATCGTCTTGCCAGCGGGGGCGACCGGGACTGAAGTCCCGGTCTACGGACGTGCGCCCAAGGGGCGAAGAGAATTTGTTGGGCCATTCACTTCTTCGGCTTGCCGGCCTTCGGAGCCTTCGTCGGCTTCTTCTCAGGAACGTAGGGCGGAAGGGCGGCGAAGGATTTGGACAGTTCCCGGAGCTTGGCCCTGGCCCGAGAGAGCACCGAGCCGATGGTGTTCACGGGGATGTTCAGGTCGGTGCTGATCTCTTCGTAGGTGCGGCCTTCGAGGTAGAACTGCCGGACGATCTCGCGATCCTTGCCGCCGAGCTTGCGGAGCAGCGCTTCGACTTCATCGAGCTTTTCCATCCCCTTCTGCGCGGCCAAGCTGTCGTCGAGAATGTCGTCGAGAATCCGCGATTCCCCCTTCCGGACCTGCTCGCGCACGGTCTGGCGGCGCGCGAATTCGTGGACGCAGATCCGACGGGCGATGACCGTGAGATAGGTCGCCAAGTTCGCGGTGCCTTTGAAATTGCGGAGCACCCGGTAATTGTCCGCGACCATCTGGACGAGGATTTCGGCTACGATGTCTTCGACATCTTCGGGGGCGAGCTTCGCGCTGCGCAGGTGGGCCGTGAAGTGCGTCGCGTGGTAGAAGAGGCCGAGGTAGCGGTCGATGAAGTCGTTCCACGAGCCGGGTTGCCGGCTCAGGCACCGCTTCAGGAGAACCTTATCGACTTCGGTTAGAGCCACAGCGACACCTCGATTGCGGATTTCGGATTTGGGATTGCGGATTACCGCGATCCGCCGCAATTCTCGCACCGCAATTCAGCCACTCCGAAATCCGCAATCCCAACTCCGAAATGGCCTCACTTGCCCGGTTTCTTCTCCAAGATGCGGGCTTCGCGGTAGTCCCAGCGCTCCGAGCCGAGACCGGCGTTGTCATTGATCTTGATGTCGGTCGGCTTGCTCTTCACGGAGTCGGTCGGCCGGCGGAAGTCGAGTTGGAGCGTCTTCTTGCTCACGATGAGCTTGCCGGTGTCGGTCTCCTTCGTGCTCAGGCCGTCGGTGAGGCCCGAGACGTAGATCGAGAAGTTGTTGACGTTCGGAGCCTTTTCCGGCACGTTCAGCCAGATGGCGACGCCGTGGACGGCCCGCACGGCGGGGGGCGTGAGGTAGTCTGCGGTTTCCGGAATCGGCGACTTGCTGATCGAAATGCTCGTCTGGAGTTTCAGTTCGCCCGTCGGATCTTCGATCTTCTTCAGCGCTTCGACCACGGCCGGTTCGGGTTCGTCGAGGAACGTCGCGGCGATGCCGTCGGTATCCTTCGTGACCAGTTCGAACTCGGGGACGATCGTGCGCGGCTTGCCCGTCTTGTTGTAGACGTAGTAGACCATGTACCAGACGGTGCGCTCGCCCTTGCCCGGCACCTTCACGGTGGCGATGCGCGGCGGCAGGTAGGCGAAGTGGAGCGTCCAGACGCCGCCGCGGTCGAGCGATAGCTTCAACGGATCGACGTAGCGGAAGGGCGCATCGGGCAGTTGCGCCTGGAGCGCACGCGGGGCGAAGGCCAGCCCCGCCCCGGCAGCGAGTGTGGTCGCCAGAAAATCCCGGCGGCTATTGGTGGAACTCATCGGCGGAGCCTGCGGAGTGGGCGAAGTGCGGAAGCCGGCACACTTCAAAATACCCACCGGACGCCCTCCGATCAAGCGCATCTCCGCGCGGAAGCGGAACTTCCGCCGCCGGCCGCCGATCCCACCGGAATCTTGCGAGCGATGCGGCGCGGAGACAAGAGCCATTTCAATTTCATCGTGACTCTCTCGTTAGTCCGACGCGCAAGCAAGGAAATATCGCTTCCTCGCTTGCGCGTCGGACTAACGAGAGTTCGTAGCCAGAATGAAATCGCAACTGCTCGAATCGCATCCCGCTGCGGCTACTTGCCTTCGTCGAGTTCCTTGACTTCCCTCGGCACGACCTTCAGCGCGGGAGAATTGGAGACGGGAGCGCCGACCGTCGGGTAGGCCATCCCGGTGACGGGCAGGGCATTGTTCGCCGGATCGTAGTTGCAATCGCACTTGCCCGAGGTGTTTTTGCAACCGAGACCGGCGGCGAGCAGGGCGGCGAACGCCGACAGGATGGCAACGCGACGCATGGGAAACCCTTCCGTGGGTGGAGCGCGGGAATCGGTCGCCCGCATGACGGCATGGACGCGGTAATTATCGACGGCGGGGGTTGCCGGGCTTGAACCGTTCTGCCAGATTGGGCGGGTGGCGCGATTTGAAGTGGAGGAGGCAGAGAAGAGTTTCCACCACAGAGTCACAGAGAGCTCAGAGATCGGAACGAGAAGAAATAACGAGCGAGTTCAAGGGCAAGCGGATATGCGGCCGTCCATCGCCCCGCTCGTTTCGATGTACTCGACCTGTGCAGACCACTCGGGGAATTGCGCTACCATGTCGTCCAAGCACTCTCGCAACTGCCGTGCATCGTCCGGCAGTCGGGATATCAATCCGGACCAACCCACGAAGTGCAGTCGGCGAGGCATCTCAACAAGTCCGGTGATAGCGTCCCAGAAGGCTGCCCAGTTGCTCCCGTAGAAGTCCGGGAAGTCGAGTGATCGGGAAAGCAGCGAATGCAACTCGCGGGGTGTGGTCGCGGCAGACAGAACGACTCCACGAGCTCACGCCTTTCGTCCATATTTGCGCCTCCCGCGCCGAACAGTAGTGATGAGGACGACATGCGATTATCTCACATTCTATTTCTGAACTCACTCCGATCTCTGTGCTCTCTGTGACTCTGTGGTGAAAACTGCTTTTACTTCTTCCCCAGCTCTGCTTCGGCCGCGGTGAGGACGGCCTTCACGTCCGCTTCGGTCATCTTCCCTTCCGCGAACGTCCACGGCTTCTGCACCATCTTCATGCGGTTGTAGAGTACGACCGTGATGTCGTTGTCCTTCTCCAAGTTCCAGTTCTTCACGGCTTCGCTCCCCTGCCCCGTCAGTCCGAGCACGACGCCGCCGGCTCCGACCGCTTCGCCCCACGATTTGATCGCCGCAGCGTAGAGGTCGCGCTTGTCGTCCGACTGAAATTCCTTGTCGAGCGTGGCGAAGATCAGGAACGAGGCGAAGTTCTGCGCCTTGTACTTGTCCACGGCGACGAGTTTGGCGAGGCCGACCGTCAGCTTGCTCAGGGGATCGTCGGCCCCCGGTTCTTTCCCCGGCTGCGACCGCGAGAAGACCGCGACGACGGGGTTCAGGTTGTTCTCGCAGACGAGGCAGTGGATCTTGTTCGTGCGGTTGAGCGGATCCTTCGCGTCCGTGCGCTTGTCGAGAACGATGAAGCTGCGGAAGGTGCTGGGGATCGCGTTCGCGTCCTTGACCGCCGGCTTCGGCTCTTCGCCAACTTTCGGTTCGGGCTGCTGAGCGGTGGCGATGGCTCCGGCCGCGAGGGCGAGAGATGCGCAATATCGGAAGAGTCGGTTGAATCGCATGGTGATGCTCCGGACGGTGTCGATCGACCTCCAGCGTCCCCGATGGGAGGGCGGCCGTCAAGGTCGTGCGTTCGCGGTTTGCGGGCGGGCAGGGGGTCGGGGCCGTGCAATCGCGACGATCCGTCCGCAGCGGCCACTGCTATTCTCCGAGCCACCATCTGCGGCGCATCTTCGCACCGTAGCTCAGCCCGAACTTTTTCATCGCGATGCCGGTCACATGCGCGGCGACTTCGTTCGGGTCGTCGCCGATGTAGAGCTTCTCCAAGTCGATCGGGTCGATCGTCTTCTCCGCGACGAACCGTCGCATCTGCTCGATGCCGGGGGCCCAGTATTCGCGGCCGACGAGCGCGACCGGGAAGTCGGCGAGCTTGCCCGTTTGGATGAGCGTCAGCACTTCAAAGAGTTCGTCGAGGGTGCTGAACCCGCCGGGGCAGACGACGAAGGCGTAGCTGTACTTCACGAGCATCAGCTTCCGCACGAAGAAGTTCTCGAAGTCGACGAACTTATCGAGGTACGGGTTCGGCTTCTGCTCCGCGGGCAGCTTGATGTTGCACCCCACCGAGCGGGCACCGGGCACATCCTTCGCCCCTCGGTTCGCCGCCTCCATGATGCCGGGGCCACCGCCGGTCATGATCGTGAAGCCGTTCTGCGCCAGCTTGCGGCCGATGAGCCGGGCCTGCTTGTAGAAGACGTGGTTCTCGTCGAAGCGGGCCGAGCCGAACACGGTGACGCACGGCCCGACGAAGCTGAGCTTGCGGAAGCCGTGGATCATCTCGCGCACGACTTGGAACGTGTGCCAGAGTTCCATCCCCCGCGGCAGCGGCCCCTGGAGGAACTTCGTCTCGGGGACGATGTCGGTCTCCGATTCCGGCGCGGGGACTTTGCCCCAGTGCAGGATCTGCGAATCGGTGACCGGGCGGATCGGTACGTTCAGGGTGGGTTCGGGCATAGAACTTGGGCTCGGGGAGGGACTCCATTATATATTCGCTGCGCGGGTGTCCGACTTGCGGTACCACCTCGCGATTCTTCTCTTCGGCGCGGACCTATCAACAGCTACCCCCGCGATAGGCCCGCGTCTCGCATCAGCCGATCCGTCGCGGTATACGCTTCGCGTACCCAGTCGGCGATCTTGTCCGGCTCCGGGGAATACTCGAGTTCGATACTGATCGCCGGGATGTCGAGCTCCGCGATCTCCTTCAAGTACGGGGCGAAGTCCACCACGCCCCGCCCGGGCGGCAGGTCGCCGTGGACTTTGCCGTCGCAATCGCTGATGTGGACGTGGATCGCCTTCCCCTTCAGCGACCGCAATTCCTGCGGCGCCGACCTCGCCAGCATCAAGTGGGAAATATCGATGTTCGCCCCGACGGCGGGATGGGCCACGTCGTCGAGGAACCGCACCATGCTCGGCACCGTGTTCAAAAGCGACAGCGCGAACGGTTCCAGTTCGAGGGCGATCTGCAATCCGAGCTTCGCGGCAGAGTCGCCGAGGGTCTTCAGGTGCTTCACGCCGGTCGTCCACTGCTCGGCGGACGGAATCACCTGGCGTTCCCAGATGTACTCGCCGAGGACGAGCAGGACGTTCTTCGCCCCCAATTCGTACGCGAAGTCAAGGTACGCCTTGCAGCGGTCGAGGTGGAACCGCTGCACGCTCGGGTTGAAGTCGATGAGGCCGACGGCGACGCAGGCGACGCTCACCACCGGCAGCCCGACCCGTTCGCATTCGGTGCGGATGAGGCATCGCTCGGCGATGTCGATATCGAGCGGGTCGGCGAAGATGTCGATGGTGTCGAAGCCGATGGCCTTCGTCTGACGGATGCCGTAAGCGGTGCCCAACCCGGCCTGCGCCCACGCGGAGTTGATGAGTCCGAGTTTCACGACGCGATCCCCTGGAGAGGAGGGAGTGCGGGCTTGGAATGGAATAGGGCGGAGAATTGGGGAAACAAGGAGGTTGCCGCAGCCGCACCGTTCGGCGATACTTCCCATCCCCGCTCCCGGCCGACGGAACACATGGCGACGAAGATCAAAGCCGAGTCCCCCCGATCCGCGACTACCTCGGGGCGTTGCAGCGCTACGCCGACTACGAGGGGCCATGGTAGATGACTCGCAGAAGGTTTTCCGAACACTAGAATGGCCGTCCGTCCACCTTCTCTGCGAAGCCAATTCATGATCAGTGCCTTGGCGACGTCCGGCTTTTCGGATTATCTGATCAGCGACGAGCGTGCGCCCCTCTTCATCGCGGGCGACTGTTTGGAGACTCTGAAAACCTTCTCCGCCAGCTCCATAGACTTTGTCATGACTTCACCGCCTTACTGGGGGCAGCGGGCCTATTCGAACGGCGGCATCGGACTGGAAGAGACCTATCAGGAGTACATCCAAAACATCTTGGCTATCACCTCGCAAATCAAGCGGGTGCTGACACCTTCCGGCTCTTTCTGGCTGAACATCGGCGACGCCTACGCTAAGAAGTGCCAGCTCGGCATTCCGTGGAGGGTCGCTCTCGCTATGACCGACCATCAGGGCTGGATCCTCCGCAACGACGTGGTGTGGAACAAGGTCAAAGGCGGATTGGACAACGCCAAAGACAAGTTCCGCAACGTTCACGAGCCGCTGTTTCACTTCGTTAAACCTACAGCGCTAATCCAGCCGTCGGCACTGTGCCATCTTGGTGAGTCGAATGCCTCGTTCCCTCAACATCC
>Ga0136611_10000615_pt1 | contig 23941 bp, 23 predicted proteins | sample AntDrymUQ2232306_2_FD_106645 | JGI IMG/M metagenome (GOLD analysis project Ga0136611, IMG submission 106645) | Polar desert sand microbial communities from Dry Valleys, Antarctica - metaG UQ223 (23.06) | ecosystem: Environmental > Terrestrial > Soil > Desert | place: Antarctica: Dry Valley...
GGCGTACGTGGTCGGCTGCAACCGAGTCGGCACCGGCGGGCGACTCGACTACTCCGGCGACAGCCGCATCGTCGACCCGCTCGGCGAGCTGCTCGCGACGGCATCACGGACGGAGAGCATCCTGCTCGCGGACGTGTCGGCGGAGGAGGTCGCCGTCGTCCGCGACCGCTTCCGCTTCCTCCAGGACCGGCGATGAGGCAGGACCGGCGATGAGGCAGGACCGGCGATGAGGCAGGACCGGCGATGAGCGGCGTCCGCACCGAGCGCGACGGCGCGACGTTCGTCGTCACGATCGACCGGCCGGAGGTGCGCAACGCGGTCGACCGCCCGACCGCGACCGCGCTCGCGTCGGCCTTCCGCGAGTTCGACTCCGACGACAAGCTGTCGGTCGCGATCCTCACCGGCGCTGGCGGCACCTTCTGTGCGGGGGCAGACCTGAAGGGGATTGGCGACGGGCGCGGCAATCGAGTCGACGCCGACGTCGCTGCGGACGGGCCGATGGGGCCGACGCGGATGATGCTCACGAAGCCGGTCATCGCGGCGGTGGAGGGCTTCGCGGTCGCTGGTGGGCTCGAGCTCGCCGTGTGGTGCGACCTGCGCGTCGCCGCGTCGGATGCCGTGTTCGGCGTCTACTGCCGGAGGTGGGGCGTGCCGCTGATCGACGGCGGGACGATCCGGTTGCCGCGGCTCATCGGCCACTCGCACGCGCTCGACCTGATCCTCACGGGACGCGGCGTGAGCGGCGACGAAGCAGTGCGGATGGGTCTCGTCAACCGCATCACGGAGCCCGGCGCAGCGCTGGACGGCGCGCGCGATCTGGCCCGCCAGATCGCCTCGTTCCCGCAGACGTGCATGCGCGGCGACCGCACGAGCAGCTACCGGCAGTGGGACCGCGACATGACATCGGCGCTCGCCGAGGAGACCCGCATCGGCCTCGAGACGATCGCGACCGGCGAGACGCGGGCCGGCGCCGCACGCTTCGCCGCAGGAGCCGGCCGCCACGGCGAAGCTGCGCCCGAAGTCTGAATCGCGGACGCGCTTTCCGCCGGCTCACACGATTCAGACTTCGCTCAGAGCGCCATCTCCAGCAGGCTCACCCGCTTCTTGCCGCCCTCGGTGTCCTGCTGGCCGACCTCGCGGAAGCCGACGGACTCGTGGAAGGCGAGCGACGCCTCGTTGCGGGGCCGGACGTTCACCTCGCACAGCAGCACCGGCACCTGTCCTGCGAGGCGTCGGCGCAGGTCGTCGTAGAACTGCCGGCCGATCCCGGCACGTCGCCGCGTCGGGTCGACCGCGATCCGATCGAGATAAGCGAAGTCCGTGTAGGTCCGGCTGAACCAGGAGTAGTTCAGGCTCTCGTAGTCGACGCCCGGCGGGAGCACGATGCAGAAGCCGGCGATCGCGCCGTCGACGTCGGCCGTGAGCGACACGGTGCTCAGCCCGACGAGCCGGTGCAGTTCGGGTGCGTCGAGCTCGTTCAGCGCCGGGAGGTTCGCGTTGTTCAGCGCGAGCGCAGCCGGGAGGTCGGCGGCGGTGAGCTCGCGGATCGACACGACAGAGGAATGTAGGCGGGCGTACCGTGGTTGGACTGACGTCGCCCGAGGAGGCCCTGATGTTCGGTTCGAAGAAGATGCAGATGGTCGATCGCGCAGATGCGCTGCCCGGCCGGACCGACCAGACGATGCCGGTGCCGACGGCGCACCACGTCAACGGCAACCCGCTCACCGGCCCGTGGCCCGAGGGTTTCGAGACCGCGGTCTTCGGCCTCGGCTGCTTCTGGGGAGCAGAGCGCAAGTTCTGGCAGACGCCCGGCGTGCACTCGACCGCTGTCGGCTATGCGGGCGGCTTCACGCCGAACCCGACCTATGAGGAGACCTGCACCGCACGGACCGGCCACGCCGAGGTCGTGCTGGTCGTGTTCGACCCGTCCGTCGTGAGCTACGACTCGATGCTCAAGGTGTTCTGGGAGAGCCACGACCCGACGCAGGGCATGCGTCAGGGCAACGACGTCGGTTCGCAGTACCGCAGCGCGATCTACACGACGACCGCCGCCCAGCTGCAGGCGGCGACGGCGAGCAAGGAGTTGTTCGAACGGCGCCTGCACGACGCCCGCTTCGGCGACATCACCACCGAGATCGCCCCCGCCGGCGAGTTCTTCTACGCCGAGCCGTACCACCAGCAGTACCTCGCGAAGAACCCCAGCGGCTACTGCGGACTCGGCGGCACCGGCGTCAGCTGCCCCGTCGGCCTCACCGCCTGACCGACCCCCGGGTGCGGCCGGGGGCTTCTGGGCGGGGTTCTCCTCATTTGGTGTTCTGGGCGGGATCGTCGCAGGTGCTGGTGATGATCCCGCCCAGTCCAGACGCGTTGCGAGTCATCGTTGACGTACGAGGACTTCCGGCGCCCACTGCGCAAGGTTCGCCTCGATCCGACCGCTACCTTGCTCGGCGCACCGGTCAGCTGCCGCCACGTGAAATGGACGATGACGTACCCCGCAGCACTCAGCTCGCGGTTGCGGAGGCGGTCGCCGCAGACGACGGCGTGGAACTGCGCCGGCGGAAGGCGGCGCGTTCTGAGGAGCTCGTTCGTCCGCATCTCGAGCCTCCCGTCAGACGGCGTACCGTCGATCTCGCGCGCGTCGAGCGCCGTCCGCAGTGCAGCGATGCCGTGGTGGCCTCGTCGGGCGGTGCCGGTACAGGCCTTGACGGACGCCCTCATGTGACGCGAGCTGCTGCGTGAGGATGTCGTCGAGCGCGTCCGCGACGCCGTCGGGGTCGACTGCGCCGAGGTCGACGAGCATTCGGAACGGCGGCACGCACGGGATGCCCTGACGGATGACCGGGCGCAGCTGCGCTCGCTCCCGATCATGCGCACGACGTTCGCGTGGAGCTTCTCGAAGATGCCGCGCTCGATCATCCGGTACCACGTCGAACGTGATGCTCCGATCGTTCGGGCGGCGTGCCAGTGCAGCAGCCCGTGGTGTGTGAGCGCGAAGGCTTCGAAGGGTCGCAGGTCCACGCCTCAATGAGGGACATCGTGATCGCCGCTTCGGAAATGACGCCGTTTCCGGGCGGCATTTTCACCAGCAGTTGCGAACAATCCCGCCCAGAAGCGGAAATGACGAGAATCCCGCCCAAAACCCCTCGTGCCTTTGGCGGGGTCAGGACCAGCCGTGTTGGCGGATGTGGGGGCCGTCGACGTCGAGCGGGCGGCCGGGCCAGCGGAGGGCGCCCGCGGTGGCGCTCAGCTTCGCGACGAGTCCCTGCATCGGCGTGCCGGCGACGTCGACGATCGCGTCACGGGCCGCGTAGTGCGGGTCGGCGGCGATCTCGGACATGTCCATCACCGGGCCGATCGCGGCGTTCGCCGCGGTGAAGGTGGCGAGCACCTCCTCCTGCGCGCGCGCGGCGCACCAGGCGATCATCACGTCCTCGAGCGCCTGTCGGTTCGCCATCCGGTCGGCGAACGTCGCGAACCGCGGGTCGTCGCCGACGCCGAGCACCGCGTTCACGCGAGCCGCGACGCTGTCCGAGCTCGCCGACAGCCCGACCCACTTGCCGTCGCTGCACCGGTACGTGCCCCGCGGCACGGTGTACGGCAGCCCGGTGCCGAGCCGCTCCTGCATCTCGCCGGTCAGCTCGAACAGCGAGATCAGCGGCCCCATGATCTGGAAGAGGCTCTCGACCAGGCTGACGTCGACGACCTGGCCGACGCCGCTGTGCAGGGCGATCATCGTCGCCAGCGCGCCGACGAGCCCCGTCACCTCGTCCGTCAGCGCGATCGCCGGCAGCATCGGCTGCCCGCCGGGCTCGCCGCTGATCGCGCTGAGGCCGGACATTGACTCTGCGATCGTCGCGAACCCCGGGCGGTCGGCGTACGGACCGGTCTGGCCGAACCCGGTGATCCGCGTGATGACCAGGCGGGCGTTGCGCGCGAGGAGGACGTCGGGTCCGAGTCCGAGGCGCTCGAGGGTCCCCGGCCGGAAGTTCTCGACGAGAACGTCGGCCGCGTCGACGAGGCGGAGCAGCACGTCGAGGTCGGCCGGATCCTTCAGGTCGAGCGCGATCGTCCGCTTGTTCCGGTTGACGAGCTTCCACCACATGCCCGTGCCGTCGCGCGGATCGCGCCACGCCATGTTGCGCAGGCTGTCGCCGCCGTCGGGCCGCTCGACCTTGATCACGTCGGCGCCGAAGTCCGCGAGGTAACGCGCGCAGTTCGGTCCGGCGAGCACTGTCGAGATGTCGATCACGCGCAGGTCCGACAGCGGCGGCCGGGGCGACGACTCGGACGCGCCGGAGCGAGCCTCAGCATCGGGGCCGAGAGCAGCGTCGGTCACGGCTGCCAGTCCTGGAGTCGCTGACACGCCTCCACCAGGTCGCGCTCGTCGCCGGCGTACGAGAAGCGGACCGAGCAGTGACCCCGGGCGAGGTCGAAGTCGAGCCCCGGTGTCGACGCGACGCAGAGCTCGCCGAGCCAGCGCTCGGTCAGCACCATCGAGTCGTCGGTGACGTGACTCACGTCGGCGTAGACGTAGAAGGCACCGTCGGCCTCGGCGACGTCGGTCAGCCCTGCGGCAGCGAGTCCGGTCAGCAGCGCGCTGCGATTGCTGCGGTACCGCGCGACGTGGAGGTCGAGCTCGTCCTGGCAGTCCATGGCAACGAGGCCGGCGACCTGCGACACGTGCGGCGCACAGATGTAGAGGTTCTGCTGCAACCGCTCGACGGCACGGAGGAGGTGATCGGGGACGACCATCCATCCGAGCCGCCAGCCGGTCATCGAGAAGTACTTCGAGAAGCTGTTGATCACGATCGCGTCGCGCGTCACCTCGAGGGCCGATGCGGCCCGCCCGTCGAAGACGATCCCGTGGTAGATCTCGTCCGCGATCAGCTGGACCTCGTTCGCCGCGCACCACTGCGCGACCTCGCGCAGCACGTCCGCCGACAGGACGGTGCCGGTCGGATTCGACGGCGACGCCACGATCAGGCCGTCGAGTGGACCGAGCGCGTCGAGGACGTCGGCAGTCGGCGCCCATCGCGTCGCCGGACCGACCGGCAGGGCGACCGGCTCGATGCCGAGCGCGAGCAACGCGTTCCGGTAGCACGGGTACCCGGGCTCGAGCACCGCGACGCGATCACCGGCGTCGAACGCAGCAGCGAACGCAAGGGTGAACCCGGCGGACGCGCCGCCGACGATCATCACCGACCTCGCGTCGACGTCGACGCCGTACCAGTCGGCGTAGTGCCGCGCGATCCGTCGCCGCAGGCTCATCAACCCGGCTGCGTTCGTGTAGCCGAGCGACTCGCCGGCTGCGATCGCCGCGATCGCGGCGTCACGCGCGCCACGAGGTGCCGGCGTCGACGGCTGTCCGACCTCGAGGTGCAGCACCCGGCTGCCTGCCGCTTCGAGATCGCTCGCCGCACGAGCCATCGCCATCGCGTGGAATGGAGGAACTGCCGCCGCCCGCGCCGCCTCAACCAAGGACATTGAGCGTCCCTCTGCCGGTGACGGCACGCAGCAGATCCACGTCGTCGGCGAGCGGGAGCAGCACGTCGAGGCACAGCCGGGTGACGTCCTCGGGCAGACCGGGTTCCTGACCCGTCGCGCTCTGCAGGTCGAGGGTGTGCAACCCGACTTCGATCGTGCGGGTCGCGAGGTACTCGGTGAAGACCATCCTGCCGGCGAACATCTCGACCGACTGATCCGCCGGCGTCGCACGCACCACCGTCAACACCCGCTCCACCATCTCGTGCGATTGCGGCACCGGGTCGATCAGCGCACGCCCCGCCTCGCGGCCGCGCTCGGCGACGCCGGCGTGGATGCCGGCGGGCGCGAGGACGACGCGGTAGTACGACGTCGCGTCCTCGAGCTCCGCGTCGACGGACGGGGACGCTGCCAGGTACGTCTCGATTGTCGTGTAGGCGCGCAGCGTGTGCGCCACGAGCTCGCGCACGTTCCACTCGCCGAGGGCCGTCGACTCCCACTCGCGTACTCCGCCGACCGTGCGGAGGAAGGCGTCCGCCGCCGCCTCGAACGCGGCGAGGACGCGTGCATGGGCTAGCGGAGCGCGAGGTTGAAGCAACGGTCCTCCAGGCGTCCCAGCGCGTACGTCTCGTAGTCGATGCCGAAGTCGCTGTAGAGGTGGCGGCAGCGCTCGCTCCACTGCAGCGCCTCGGGCGTCGACACCCGGTGCACGACCTGCATGATCCCGCCCTCGTACACCTTGTACTCCGCCCAGGTGCCGGGGAAGTCCTTCACGCAGCCGATCTCGACCGACGGCACCCCCGAAGGGAGGCGACGGACCCTGTGCCGGTGCGTGTGCCCTGCGGTGTAGGCGACGATCGCAGGCCGTCGCTCGATGACGCCGGAGAGCGCATCGCTCGCATCGGGGTGCATCCCGAAGTAGTCGTCGGAGCGGTTCGCCGGCCGGCCGTCGACGGAGCCGAGCCACTGCTGGTGGTGCCCCATCACGATCACCGGCACGCCCGACTCGGCAGCACGCGCGTCGAGCCACTCCAGCTGCGCAGCCGACAGCGAGCCGGTCGTCTTGCACGGGATCGTCGTGTCCATCAGCGCGATCGCGACGCCGGGGAGCTCGACCCACTGGTCGCGCGAGTAGTAGTCCTGCCCGCGATACGCATCGTGGTTGCCGCGCACGACATGGAGCCGGTCCCCGAACACGTCGCGGTAGCAGCGCTCGAACGCCTCCAGCTCGTGCGGGGCACCGTCCAGCGTGAGGTCGCCCTTGACGATGACGGCAGCAAGATCTGCGGCGGCCATCTCGGCAGTCGCGCCACGGTTCATCGTCTCCGGATACGGCGCCTCACCGTCGGCCACGCGCTGGATCGGGCCGCCCGGCTCGTCGTCGATGCGGCCGGCCTCGATCTCGCCGAAGTGGACGTCGTTGACGGTCCCGAACCGGCACAGCAGCGCGCCCGGCGGGCGGTCGAGCGTCCGCACGAGCAGGCCGCGAACGTCGTGCTCGCTCTCGGGTCCGAGGTCGGTGAGGCGGTGCACGTCGACACCGTCGTGCACGACGATGAGGTCGTCGGCGACGGTCGTGACGTCCATGCGGCGCCGAGACTAGGTGGTGCGTCTAGGGCCGGGCGCGACGGGTCGGCACCGGCTTGGCCCACCACCGTCCGCTGAAGCGCCACGACGTGTCCCGCTCCGTCGCCTCCTCTGCCATCACGACCGGGCGCGGCCACAGCGCCTCGTACGCCGCCATGATCGCCGCCGCCTCCTCCTCGCTCGGCGCCGGCGAGATGTCAGGACTCATGTTGCCCGCACGGCGGCTGAAGGGTGGACGTCCGGCGCGCCGCCGGCGCGCGAGCGCCAGCGAGCCGTCGGCACAGCCCGAGAAGCCGAAGCGAAGCGGAGGTGATCGAGGGCCACTAGAGCGGCACGTTCCCGTGCTTCCTGTGCGGGAGCTCCTCGCGCTTGGTGCGCAGCATGCGCAGGCCGGCGACGACCTTCCGGCGGGTCTCGGCAGGGTCGATCACGTCGTCGACGTAGCCACGCTCGGCTGCGTTGTACGGGTTCGCGTATTTCTCGGTGTATTCGGCGACGAGCGCGGCACGTCGCGCCACCGGGTCCGCGGCCATCTGCAACTCGCGCCGGTAGACGATCTCGACCGCGCCCTGCGGCCCCATCACTGCGAGCTCCGCTGTCGGCCAGGCGTACGCGAGATCGGCGCCGATCGACTTCGAGTTCATGACCACGTACGCGCCGCCGTACGCCTTGCGCGTGATGATCTGGATCCGCGGCACGGTCGCCTCACAGTACGCGTAGAGCAGCTTCGCCCCGTGGCGGATGATGCCGCCGTACTCCTGGTCGACGCCCGGCAGGAAGCCCGGCACGTCGACGAACGTCAGCAGCGGGATGTTGAACGCGTCGCAGGTACGCACGAAGCGCGCCGCCTTCTCGGAGGACTCGATGTCGAGCACGCCGGCGAGCATCAGCGGCTGGTTGCCGACGATGCCGACCGGATGGCCGTCGATGCGGCTGAAGCCGCAGATGATGTTGCGCGCCCAGTGCGGGAAGTATTCGAAGAACTCGCCGTCGTCGACGACGGACGCGACGACCTTCTTCATGTCGTATGGCTGGTTCGGTGACGGCGGGAGGATCGTCTGCAGCTCGGGACACAGTCGGTCCGGATCGTCGCCGTGGTCGAGGACCGGCGGCTCCTCGAGGTTGTTCGCCGGCAGGAAGCCGAGCAGGAAGCGGACGTCGTCGAGGCACGCCTTCTCGTCGGCGGACACGAACGTCGCGACGCCGCTCTTCGACGCGTGGCTCATCGCGCCGCCGAGCTCCTCGAGCGTCACCTCCTCGCCCGTCACCGTCTTCACGACGTCCGGGCCGGTGACGAACATGTGGCTCGACTCGCGGACCATGAAGATGAAGTCGGTCATCGCCGGGCTGTACACCGCGCCGCCGGCGCACGGCCCGAGGATCACGCTGATCTGCGGCACGACGCCGCTCGACAGCACGTTGCGGTAGAAGATCCCGCCGTAGCTCGCCAGGCTGACGACGCCCTCCTGGATGCGCGCTCCGGCACCGTCATTGATGCCGACGACCGGTGCGCCGACCTTCAGCGCGAGGTCCATCAGCTTGTGGATCTTCTCTGCGAAGACCTCGCCGAGCGCGCCGCCGAAGACGGTGAAGTCCTGGCTGAAGACGAACACCTTGCGGCCATCGACGGTGCCCCACCCGGTGATGACGCCGTCCGTGTACGGCCGCTCCTCGAGTCCCGCCGCATGCGCACGGTGCCGTGCGAGCAGGTCGAGCTCGTGGAAGCTGTCCGGGTCGAGGAAGTACTCGATCCGCTCCCGGGCGAGCATCTTGCCCTTGGCGTGCTGACGCTCGATCGCCCGCGGCGAACCTGCGTTGTACGCCTGCTCACGCCGTTGGCGGAGGTCGTACAGCTTCGCGCGCATCGGGTCGGCGGTCACGTCCGACCACGGTACTTGAGCGCTACTCCAGCCGGAAGACGACGGTCACGGTGGCGGTGAGCTCGGAGGTGCCGGTCTCGATCGGGACCCCGCCGGCGGTGTCGTTCGCAGCCGCCTCGCGCGCCACGGGGAACGGCGTCTCGACGCCGACTTCGCTGATCACGAGCACTTCGCCCACCTCGACCCCCGCAGCCTTCGCGTACTCGCCGGCGCGCTTCCTCGCGTTCGCGATCGCGTCGGCACGGGCATCGGCCATGACGGCCTCGGGATCGCCGACGGAGAACCAGATGCCGCCGATCGTGATCGCGTCGCCCGCGAACGCCGCGCCGCCGTCGATGATCTCGCCGGCCCTCGCGATGTCACGGATGGTCACGTCGAGGTTGTTCGACGCCTCGTAGCCGGTCACCAGCTTGCCGTTGTTGTCGTACTGCGGATAGATCGCGATCCCACTCGTCCTGAGGTCGTCGTCCGCGACGCCGAGCGCCTTCAGCGCCTCGATCAGAAGCGCGGCCTTCTCGTTCGTCTGGTCGAGCACGTCAGCGGCCGACGGCCCCGACACGCGCACTCCCATCTGCACATGGGCCGTGTCGGGCTTGACCGTCACCTTGCCCTGGCCCGTGACGGTGATCGTCTTCGAGGTCGGGGCCGACTCGTCGTCCTCCTCGTCGGGTGTGGTCGTCGGCGCGCTGGCCTGCGCGCGGCCAGTGCCGTCGCTCGCGCAGCTCGCCGCACCGACCGCGAGCGCTCCGATCACCGCGCCGGCGACGAGCGTCGTCGCCCAGCGGATCGTTCCCGTGGTCGTGCCTGGCTTGATCGTGTTCATCGTCATCTCCTGTGCGTCGTGTCGACTCGTTGTTGGACTCCGGTGAGAGACTTTCAGTTCCATGACCCTTCCACTGTCGCCTCCGCTCGCGCCGATGCTCGCCAAGGCGGCGAGCGAGATCCCCGATGGCGAGGGCTGGTTGTACGAGCCGAAGTGGGACGGGTTCCGCTGCATCGTGTTCCGCTCGGGAGACGAGATCGAGTTGGCCAGCCGGAAGGAGCGCCCGTTCACGCGGTACTTCCCGGAGCTGCTCGAGCCGCTCAAGGCCGCGCTCCCCGAGCAGTGCGTCGTCGACGGCGAGATCGTCGTCGCCACCGGGAACGGCGAGGGGCTCGACTTCGACGCGCTTCTGCAGCGGATCCATCCTGCGGAGTCGCGGGTCCATCGCCTCGCATCGGAGACGCCGGCGTCGTTCGTTGCGTTCGACCTCCTTGCGATCGGGCAGACGTCGCTGATGGAAGCGCCGCTCGAGGACCGGCACGATCGGCTGGTCGCGCTCCTCGCTGACGCGGCCGCACCGATTCATCTCTGCCCGAGCACGTCCGACGTTGCAACGGCGCGGCGCTGGTTCGTCGAGTTCGAGGGCGCCGGCCTCGACGGCATCGTCGCGAAGCGGCTCGACGGCCCGTACACGCCGGACAAGCGGACGATGGTCAAGGTGAAGCACGTCCGCACGACGGAGTGCGCAGTCGCCGGCTACCGGATCCACAAGGACGGCAAGGGCGTCGGGTCGCTCCTGCTCGGGCTGTTCGACGGCGCCGGGCACCTGCACCACGTCGGCGTCGCTGCGAGCTTCACCGCGAAGCGGCGCACGGAGCTTCTCGACGAGCTCGCGCCGTTGCTCGACGGCGCGCTCAACGGCCATCCGTGGCGCGACTGGGCGGAGGCGCAGGCGCACGTCGACCAGCGGATGCCGGGCAACGTCAGCCGGTGGAACGTCGGCAAGGACCTGTCGTTCGTGCCGATCCGGGTCGAGCGCGTGGCAGAGGTGACGTTTGGTCAGCTGTCGGGCGGACGCTTCCGGCACGGCGTGTCGTTCCTGCGGTGGCGGCCCGATCGTGAACCGTCGAGTTGCCGCTACGAGCAGCTCGACGTCGCTGCGCCGCGCAGCTTCCTCGACGTCGTCAACCGCTCCGCGATCTGACCGGTCGCAACGCTCGCGACGTCGGCGTCAGGCGAGCAGGTTGAAGGTCCTCTGCCCGGTCTGCACCCCGGTCGGCGTCGTCGCCGACACGACGAGCGTCCAGACACCGGGCGCGTCGAGTGGGACGCCTTCGTCGACGTCGAGCACGGCAGCGCCCGTGCCGGTGAGCTCGGGCGGCACGCTGATGAGCACCTCCGGGACGTTCGACCCGATCGGCGGGACGAACCGGACGGTCACGTTGCTGAGCCCGGTGGCCGGCGAGGCAACCTCGATCCGCACCGCGTTCGGCCCGACCGTCCCCGTGAGCAGGACGGTGATGTCGAGATCTCCTGACTGCACCCGGCCCGCCGTGTACCCGACGTCAGCGCTGCCGGCCGTAGCAGCGCTGATGTTCGGCGGAGCGAGCGCGAGCAGCCAACCCGACAGCATCAGCACGAGCACGCCGCCAGCGGCCTCCATGCTCGTCGCGCGTCGCAGGCGGGACGCGAGCGGCGCCGTCATCTCGCCTGCGTTCGCAAGGCGCGCCCGGACGAACTGACGCGTCGCGAAGCCGATCACGATCATCGCGAGCACGACCAGCGCCTTGAGCAGGACGACGCGACCATGGCTGGTGCCGAAGACGTCGCTGCGGTCGAGCCGCCACGCCTGGATCACACCCGTGACGACAGTGACCAGGAGCGCCGGATTCGCGAAGCGGCCGAACCCTCGCACCGCGTGCACGAGGTCGTCCTCGCCCGGACCCGCGAGCACCACCCTCGCGAGCAGGGCGATCCCGCCGAGCCAGACGGCCATCGCGAGCGCGTGCGCGACGCCCGTGACGGTGCCGATGATCGCGAGCTCGCCGCCAGTCCTGCTGAAGCCGAACGTTGCGACAGCGAGAGCTGGAATGGCGAGCGCCGGGAGCTGCGTCGCCTGGTCGATGCTCCGCTCCGGGCGCAGGACGACCCATCCGCAGGCGGCGGCGAGACCGACACGCACGAGCGCGGCGAGCCCGGGCGTGAACTCCTTCAGGTCCATCCAAGCGCCCGGGCTGAGCGAGCTGCCGAACGACCTCCCCGTCAGCTGTGACGTGAGTGCAACGACCGTGAAGATCGATCCGATGAGGCCGACCATCCACCACAGGCGCAGGAAGCGGACCGTGAGGATGTACTCGATGCCCTCCGGCCACGCCGTCACGATGAGCACCAGCGATCCGAGCAGCACCGCCAGCGCAAGCGCCGAGGCGACACGCGCGAGCCACAGCGGCCCGCCGACCTTCGGAGCCTCGCCGCCCGCCGCCGCGGCGTCGGTGGACGCGGCCGTTCCTCCCACCGTCGTCACCGTCGCCCCGTCGACCGGCGCCACCGTGGTCGCGACGGTGGCGCCTGCGGCCGGCGGGTCCGTCGTGATGTCGAAGCTGAACGACACGCTGCCGTTCGGCGTGCTGTCCGGCGCGCTGAGGGTCGCGACGACGTTGCACTGACCCCTCGGCATTGCGTTCGGAACCGCCACCGTCAGCGACACGCCGTCCGCGCCGAGCGACGGAGATCCGACCGGGAAGACGGTGCCGTTGCACGTCGCGATGACGGTGTTGGTCGGGCCCAACGGCTCGGAGAACGTCAGCAGCAGCGACGTCGGTGAGACGTCGAGAATCGCCCCGTCGGCGGGGTTGGAGCTGACGAGCGAGTTGTCGGCGTGGGCAGGGTGCGCCGCGCCCGCCAGGACGGCTGCGAAGAGAAGACCGCCGAAGGCGAGGCGGGCGCGGCTCAGATGTTTGCCTCGAAGAAGCCGTCCACCAACACGTCGATGTCGATCGGCTCCACCGTCGCGATGGTGAACCCGAGGTCGGTCGTCGTCGCGCTGAACACCTCGAACAGGCTTGTCGACGTGTCGGTGCGGAAGTCGCAGTAGACGCCGAAGAACCCGTTGGGGGTCTGGTGCGGAAGCGCCTGCTCCGGCGGGCAGTCCTGGTCCTTCCACGCGTTCGGCACGCCGATCTCCTTGTCCCTGGCGAACCCGATGACGATGAACGCCACGAGCTCACCGTCGGAGTCGAGGATGTTGGCGACCCCCATCTCCTCGATCGCGAGGTTGAGGAGGATGTTGTTCGCCACGCCTTCGATGAAGGACTGTTCGAACGTCGCGTCCGGCGGGGCGAGCGTGAAGCCGGGGAAGGCGTTGAACTCCGCGGGAATGTCCATGAGGTCGAACAGCACCGCGACGCCAGTGTCCGGCGGAGCCGTCTCCGGCGGATCGGTCTCGGGAGGATCGGTCTCCGGCGGATCGGTCTCCGGCGGATCGGTCGATGCCGGGATCGTCGGGGGAAGCGTCGGCGGCGCAGTTGTCGTCGGCGGGTCCGTCTCGGGGGGCAGCGTCGGCGGGAGGGTGAGGACCGTCGTCGATGCCTCCGAGCTCACCGGCTCGGTCGTGTCCGGCTCCTCGCGCTCTTCAGGCTTGCAGTCGTCCGCGTTCAGGTCCTCGGCGATCTCGCCGCGGTCCTCCTGGATCTCGTTGATCTGCTCGAGGCTCTCGACGACGTCGTCGCTGTCCTCGTCCTCGCCGGCCTTCTTGAGGTCCTCGAGCGCCTCGAGGTGGTCGTCGACGTTCTGCTTGAGCTTGGTGAAGTTCGCCGCGAGCTCATCCGGCACCTCGAGCGCGGCCATGTCGGCCTTCGTCTTCTCGAGGACCTTCGTGAGGTCCTGGGCGAAGTCCTCGAACTGATCGGGGTCGCTCAGGCTGGGGAGGTCGACCTTCGTGGCGGCGCGGGTGGTGTCGGAGCAGATCTTCTCGAGCGCGGCACGGAACTCGGCCTCCGACGGGCCCGAATCACCTCCGCCGCCGCACGACGTCGCCGTCAGCGCCGCCGTCGTGAGCAGAGCTGTCAGGGCTCTTGTCCTCATGTCCGTCCACCTCTCGTTCGGCCCGCCGTGCCGGACCTCGCGTCCCGGATCGTAGTCACGCCCGCTCGGTAGGCTCGGGCGCGATGGCCACGCAGTCGTTGTATCGCCGCTACCGGCCCCGCCGGTTCGGCGAGGTCAAGGGTCAGGAGCACATCGTCCGCGCGCTGCGCAACGCGGTCATCAACCACCGGGAAGGCCAGGCGTACCTCTTCAGCGGGCCGCGCGGGACCGGCAAGACCTCGTCGGCGCGGATCTTGGCGAAGGTGCTCAACTGCGCCGCGCCGGTGGAGGGCGAGCCGTGCTGCGAGTGCGACTCCTGCATCGAGGTGGAGCGCGGGACGAGCTACGACGTGCACGAGCTCGACGCAGCCAGCAATAACGGCGTCGACGCGATGCGCGACCTCATCGAGAAGGCGTCGCTCGGTACGCCGGGCCGGCACAAGGTGTACATCCTCGACGAGGTGCACATGCTGTCGAAGCAGGCGGAGGCGGCCCTGCTCAAGACCCTCGAGGAGCCGCCGCCGCACGTCGTGTTCGTCCTCGCGACCACCGATCCGCAGAAGGTCAGCGACACGATCCGCAGCCGGACCCAGCACCTCCGCTTCCACCTGCTGCCGATGGACGAGCTCGAGGAGCACGTCCGGTGGGTGGTCGCGGACGCCGGCCTGCAGGTGAGCGATGCTGCGATCCAGTCGGTCCTCGAACAGGGCGGCGGCTCGGCGCGCGACACGCTGAGCGCGCTCGAGCTCGTCGCGTCGTCCGGTGGCGACACACTCGATGCGGTGCGGCACGAGGAGTTCGTCGAGTCGCTGATCGCGCTCGACCCTGGTCGGGCGCTCGCCGCGATCGCATACGCGATCCAGCAGGGACGCGACCCGCGCGGGCTCACGGAGGACGTCGTGCGTCACCTGCGCGACTGCTTCCTCTCGTTGATGGCTCCAGAGCTCGTGGCGCTGCCCGAGCAGAAGGCGGCGACGGTCGCCGAGCAGGCGACGCGCCTCGGTGCGGCGAAGGTCGTGAGGGCGATGGAGCGCCTCGGCGAGATGCTCGTCGAGATGCGCCACGCACCGGACCCGCGACTGCTGCTCGAGGTCGCGTTCGTGCAGCTCACGCACGAGCGGTCGTCGCACGACCTCGGCGTGGTGCTCGATCGCGTGGAGCGGCTGGAGGCGGCGGTCGCCGCAGCTGCGGCCGCACCCGCCGTCGCTCCTGCGCCTGTCGATCCCGCCACCGGTCGAGTGCAGCTCGGCGGCCGCGCCCGTCGCGACGCGCCGACGACCTCAGCTGCGCCGACGGCCGCACCGTCGGCGCCGTCGAGCGCGCCGACGACCACCCGTCCGCCGACCACCCGTCCGTCGCCGCCCGCCGCGTCGCCGCCCGCTGCGTCCGCACCGACGCCGTCGTCGCCGCCCGCCGCATCGCCTGCTGCGCCTCCCGTCTCGCCTCCGGCTGCAACACCGGCTGCGAACCCGCCGGCCGCCTCTGCGCCGGTCGCGGACGCACCCGCCGCCCCTTCCGCAGCGTCGGTCAGTGCGGACGACGTGCTCGCCCGCGCCGGAGCGATCTGGGCCACGGAGGTCGTCTCGTCGCTGAAGCCGCTGGCGCGCGCGATCTTCTCCGTGCCGAAGATGCTCGGGGTGCGCGATGGTGCCCTGGCACTCGGCGCACCGAACGACGCGCACAGGGCGCGGTGCGAGCAGCACCGCCCCGAGGTCGAGGCGGCGATCGCGAAGCTCGTCGGCTCCGCAGTGCGGCTGACGATCGTCGTCGAGGGATCGTTGACAACGGACGATCACCACGTCGACGACATCCGCCCCGAGTTGGCCTCGGCCGGCGGCCGCGGCTCGCGCGTCGTCGCGCTGCGACCGGTCGGCCCGCCGCCGGCCGACGAGGACGTCGACCTGAGCGACCTCGTCGACGTCCCGCCGGAGTCGGTGGTGACTCCGCTCGAGCGGCTCGCACAGGTGTTCCCGGGATCGAAGCTGCTGGACGAGCGGCCCTGATGGCCCTCCTTCGATGAGCGGCTCGTACACGGCGCCCGTCCAGGTCCTGATCGACGAGCTCGGCCGGCTTCCCGGCATCGGCCCGAAGTCGGCGCAGCGGATCGCTTTCCACCTGCTGAAGGTGAGCACGGACGACGTCGCCCGCCTCGCCCACGCGCTCACCGATGCCAAGGCGCGGGTCCGCTTCTGCGCCCGCTGCTGGAACATCGCCGACGACGAGCTGTGCCCGATCTGTACCGACGACCGCCGGGACTCGTCGATCATCTGTGTGGTCGAGGAGTCGCGCGACATCGTCTCCGTCGAGCGCACCGGCGAGTTCCGTGGCCGCTACCACGTGCTGCTCGGGGCGATGAGCCCGCTCGAGGGGATCGGCCCGGAGCAGCTGAAGATCAAGGAGCTCGTCGCGAGGCTCGAGCCGGAGGGCGTTCGGGAGGTGATCCTCTGCACGAACCCGAACACCGAGGGCGAAGTCACGGCGATGTACCTCGCCCGCCTGCTCAAGCCGTTCGGCCTGCGGATCACGCGGATCGCGAGCGGCCTCCCCGTCGGCGGCGACCTCGAGTACGCCGACGAGCTGACGCTCGGCCGAGCCCTCGAGGGTCGCCGTGACGTCGTCGGCTGACCTGCATCAGGTCTGAAAACACCAAAGCGGGGTATCGCCAGTGGAGTTGGTAGCGGGCGGACGGGCCAGCTCCAGAGGCCCGTCAGACTGTGCGGACGACGATGGCGTCGCCCTGGCCGCCGCCGCCACAGAGGCCGGCTGCGCCCATTCCGCCCCCGCGGCGACGGAGCTCGTGGAGCAGCGTCAGTGCGAGGCGGTTGCCGCTCATCCCGATCGGGTGGCCGAGTGCGATCGCGCCGCCGTTCACGTTGGTGATCTCGTCGGTGATCCCGAGGTCCTCCATCGACGCCAGACCGACGACGGCGAACGCCTCGTTGATCTCGAACAGGTCCATGTCCTCGACGGTCTTGCCGGCACGATCGAGCGCCTTCTTGATCGAGCGGCTCGGCTGGTGGAGAAGCGACGCGCTGGTGGGGCCGGCGACCATGCCGTAGCCGAGCACCTGGCCGAGCGGCTGCACGCCGCGGGCGTTGACCGCCTTCTCCGACATCATCACGACGGCCGACCCGCCGTCGCTGATCTGCGAGGCGTTCGCCGCGGTGATGGTCCCGTTCTTGTCGAACGCCGGGCGCAGGCCGGCGAGCGACTCCATCGTCGTCCCCGGGCGCACGCCCTCGTCGGTCTCCACGAGGATCGGCTCGCCCTTGCGCTGCGGGATCGAGACCGGGACGATCTCGTCGAGGAAGCGCCCCTCCTTGATCGCGTTCGCGGCCCGCTCGTTGGACTTCATCGCGAGGTCGTCCTGTGCGTCGCGCGAGAACTTCCCGTCGGCGTACTTCTCCGTGCCGAGGCCCATGAGGCAGTCGTCGAACGAGCACGAGAGACCGTCACTGACGATCGCGTCGGCGAGCTCGGTGTTGCCGTAGCGGAAGCCGCCGCGAGCGCCGCGTGCGATGTACGGCGCGTTCGTCATGCTCTCCATGCCGCCGGCGACGACGATGTCGTACTCGCCGGAGGAGATCATCAGATCCGCCTGGTAGATCGTGTTGAGCCCGCTGAGGCAGACCTTGTTGACGTTGACCGACGGGACGTGCATCGGGATGCCCGCCTTGTGCGCGGCCTGGCGCGCGGGGACCTGACCCTGACCGGCCATGAGCACCTGACCCATCAGGACGTGCTCGACCTCCTCCGGAGACACGCCGGCGCGCTGCAGGGCCTCGGCGATGGCGAACCCGCCGAGCTCCGCGGCGCTGAACGGCGAGAGTGCGCCGCTCATCTTCCCGATGGGCGTACGAGCTCCGGCGACGATGTACGAACCAGCCATGACAGCCTCCTTGCGACGAGTGCCGCAAAGCCTATTGCGGCAGCCGTCGTGGTGCGGCAGCCGAGACCGGACCGCCGTCAGCCTGCGGCGAGTGCGGGCCAGAGCTCCGGCGGCTCGTAGCCGAGCGCCCAGATCGCGATGCCGCCGAGGCCGGCCGCCTGCGCCGTCTGTGCGCGCAGCACGATCGACGCATTGTCGGGGACGTGGACGATCCGCGAGATCGTGCACGTCACGTTCACCGCCACCGGCTTCAGTCGAACCGCCGGCGCGAGCCCATTCGTGTCGGCGGCGGATCCGGGGATCTGGTTCGCGACCGTCGGCGGCGGCACGTACGGCCCCGGCGTCGGCGTCACCGACTTCGGTCCGGTGTAGGTGCCGACGACCCAGCTGAAGGTGCTCTCGCCCTCCGAGCTCCCGTTCGCCGCCTTCGCGTCGGTGATGGTCGCCCCGTGACTCGCGGCGAGTGCGGGCGCGTTGCGCGTCTGCACGGTCGTCGTCGACAGCGCGACACCTGTCGGCAGCAGCGCCGGGCATTCACCAGAGGTGACCTTCGCCCAGCTGCGGCCGTACGCCGGCACGCCGAGCCAGACCTTGCCGACGTCCGCGGGAATCGTCTTCTGCACGTACGCGATGACGTTGCGGACCCAGCTCATCGGCGCGGTCGGTCCAGGGGCCGAGACGCTCCAGTCGTAGACCATCAACCGCAACCGGTCGGCGTACGGCGTCACCTGGTTCCACGGCCCGTACACCGTGTAGCCGGACCTGCCGTCGTCCCAGATCGGCGGGACCGTGATCGACAGCAGCTTGCCCTGCGCGTGCAGCTTCTCGCCGAGTGCTTTCACGAACGCGAGCCACAGTGGCTGCGTCTGCGGCCACGTCGCTCTGCCGTCGGTGAAGGCGAAGCCCTCGTAGTCGATGTCGATGCCGTCGTAGGCGATGTCGTCGACGCCGGTGAGCACGAGCGCCACGATGCGGTCGACGTGCTGAGTGCGCGTCGCCGGGTCGGCGAGGATCCCTTGCATCACGAGCTGCCCGGTCCCGTCGGTGATGCTCGGCAGGATCCGCATGCCCCTCGCTCGCGCCGCACGCGTCACGGCGAGGAGGTCGTCGGCGGTGCCGACGGTCCTGATGTCGGACGCGCCCGTCGCGCTGTAGAAGAACGGCATCACCTCCGTCATCGTTCCCGTGGCCGCGGCAGCGTCGATCGAGTTCACGCCGTTGGTCTTCGGGCCGTTGAAGTACGGCACCCAGCCGGTCACCGATCCGGCCCTCACCGCAACGAGGGGTGCCGACGCCACGGGCGACGGCACGGTCACGGTCGCGATCGCGAGCGACAGTGCGAGCGCGACGACGAATGCGGGCCGGCGCTGCATCGCAACGACGCTAGTGGTGCGGTTTGCGCGGGTGACCGCGGCCGACCGACGCCGGCGCCGCGCCTCGGGCGGCGGACTCCGGCTCGTTTGCGGGCCGGTTCCTACTGCTCGGTAACGTGCCCGCATGCAGCACATCCTCGAGGCGATCCAGGCGAATGCGTCGAGCGAGGAGGTGTCCGCGCTGGCGCTCCCGGAGAGCTTCCGGGCGTGCATCGTCCGACGCGACGAGGCGACGATGTTCGAGGGATTGGCGTCGGCCGACAAGGACCCGCGCAAGAGCCTGCACATCGAAGAGGTGCCGCTGCCCGAGCTCGCGCCGGACGAGGCGTTCGTCGCGGTGATGGCGAGCAGCATCAACTTCAACACGGTGTGGACGAGCATCTTCGAGCCACTGCCGACGTTCCTGTTCCTGGACCGCCTCGGCAAGGAGAGCGAGTGGGCGAAGCGCCACGCGCTCGACTACCAGGTCGTCGGATCGGACGCAGCTGGTGTCGTCCTCCGCGTCGGCTCGGCGGTGCGCAACTGGAAGCCGGGCGACCGGGTGACGGTGCACTGCAACTCCGTCGACGACCAGGACCCGTCCGCGCACGACGACTCGATGATGGCGACGAACCAGCGCATCTGGGGCTTCGAGACCAACTTCGGTGGGCTCGCAGACGTCGCCCTCGTGAAGGCGAATCAGTTGATGCCGAAGCCGACGCACCTCACGTGGGAGGAGGCGGCTGTCAACGCGCTCTGCAACAGCACGAGCTACCGGATGCTCGTCGGGTCCCACGGTGCGCGGATGAAGCAGGGTGACGTCGTGCTCGTGTGGGGCGCGACGGGCGGCATCGGCGGATATGCAGTGCAGTACGTGCTGAACGGCGGCGGGATCCCGGTCGGCGTCGTCAGCTCGCCCGAGAAGGCCGATCTGCTTCGCGATCTCGGTTGCGACGCAGTCATCGACCGCAAGGCCGGCGGCTACAAGTTCTGGAAGGACGCGAGCACCCAGGACGAGAGCGAGTGGCGTCGATTCGGCAAGGACGTGCGCGCCGCCGTCGGTGAGGATCCCGACATCGTGTTCGAGCACCCGGGCCGCCAGACGATGGGCGCGTCGGTCTTCGTCACCAAGCGAGGCGGGACGATCGTCACCTGCGCTGCGACGAGCGGGTACATGGTGGAGTTCGACAACCGGCACTTCTGGATGCGGCTCAAGCGTCTGATCGGGAGCCATTTCGCGAACTATCGAGAGGCGTGGGAGGCGAACAGGCTCATCGACCTCGGCAAGATCCAGCCGCTGCTGTCGGCGGTGCACACGCTCGAGGAGACCGGCGAGGCGGCACTCAAGATCCACCGCAACGAGCACGAGGGCAAGATCGGCGTCTTGTGCCTCGCGCCCGAGGAGGGTCTCGGCATCGACGACCCAGAGAAGCGGGAGCGGATCGGCGAGGACAGGATCACCACCTTCCGCCGTCACGGCGGCTGAATCCGAGACAACGAAAGGGCCGGACCCGAAGGTCCGGCCCATCCGTCAGTGCTTGATCAGACGCAGTCGCCGCCAGCGGTCGCCGAGACGACACCACCGACCACGTCGTACTTGGTCGACTCGCTGTGGAGGTAGTCCGGAATGAGATCGGCCTCGTCGGGGGGCGGGAATGCCCCGCCGCCATTCTTCGCGATGTAGGCCTCGACCGCGACCTCGAGGGTCTTCTTGTCAGCGTTGCAGGCACTGGTCTTGCCCTGGTCGGTGACGCCGCGGACGGCGAACACGGTCACGGTGGCGAGCACGCCGAGAATGACGATGACGATGAGGAGCTCGACGAGGGTGAATCCCTTGTCGCTCCTGGTGGACTTGCTCGCTTCGATGTGCTCTTCCATTGTTGCGTTCCTCTCGGAGTTGCTGTCTGGTCGAACGCTCTTGGAAACTGTGCCTCCACCAGCGCAGAGGATTCATCGGACCACCGCGGGCCGCACTTGAGTGACATCATCTCCACGTGATGAAGGTCGCGCCGCGGTCCGTACCCTCGTGCGCTTGAATACCGCCGTCGTCGTCCTCCGACCGGGGCGCGAGCGTTCGCTCGTGCGTCGGCATCCGTGGGTGTTCAGTGGAGCGATTGCGACCGTGCGAGGTGATCCAGCTCCCGGCGAGACGGTGGCTGTCGAATCCGCAACTGGCACGTTCCTTGCGCGGGCAGCGTTCAGTCCCTCGTCACAGATCCGAGCTCGGGCTTGGACCTTCGATGAATCAGAGGTCGTCGACGATGCCTTCGTCGCGGCACGAGTCCGTGCCAGTGCCGCCCGACGAACTTCATTGCTGTCCGACGCGACCGACTCTGCGCGGCTCGTCTTCAGCGAGGCGGATGGGTTGCCCGGCCTCGTCGCTGATCGATACGGCGACGTCGTCGTGTGCCAGATCACGAGTGCCGGTGCGGAGCGTTGGCGTCACGTCGCCGCCGACGCACTCGCCGGACTTCCGGGCGTCGCGTCCGTCTTCGAGCGCAGCGATGCCGACATTCGTTTACGTGAAGGGCTCGAGCCGCGTCTGGGACCGATGCTCGGCCCGTCGCCGTCCGCGGAGCTGCTCGCGCACGAAGGACGTTGGCGGTTCGCGGTCGACGTCGCAGCTGGCCACAAGACCGGGTTCTATCTCGACCAGCGGGACGCTCGCCGAACTCTCGCGACGATCGCGCCCGCGCGTCGCGTGCTCAACGTCTTCTCCTACACCGGTGCGTTCAGTGTGATCGCCGCCGGCAGCGGCGCGTCGAGCGTCACGAGCATCGATTCTTCCGGACCTGCCATTGCGATTGCCGCGCGGAACGGCGAGCTCAACGGTGTCGACGTCGGTGAGCTGCTGGAGGCGGACGCCTTCACTGCGCTGCGAACGTTGCGCGATCGAGCGAGCAACTACGACTTGATCGTTGTCGACCCGCCGAAGCTGGCGGCTTCGGAGAAGCACATCGACAAGGCCAGCCGTGCGTACAAGGACCTCAACCTGCTCGCGATGAAGTTGCTCGCACCGGGCGGAGTGCTGATGACGTTCAGCTGCAGTGCGGCGATGACCGCGGAGCTGTTCCGCAAGGTGCTCGCCGGTGCGGCGCTCGATGCGCGCCGCACGATCCGGATCGTCACCACGCTGCACCAGGCGTCGGACCATCCCGTGCCGCTCGCGTTCCCAGAGGCAGAGTACCTCAAGGGATTCGTGATGGAGGCGGAGTGACGGCTCCGCCATGTCACTCCTCGACGAGCTCGATCAGCGTCCCGAAGCTCCCCTTCGGGTGGACGAATGCGACCGTCGTCCCTCGGCTCCCCGGGCGCGGTTCCGTGTCGATCGGTGTCGCTCCGGCGGCGATCATCGCCGCGAGCGCCTCTGCGCAGTTGGTGACCCTGTAGCCGATGTGGTGGAGACCCTCGCCTCTCTTGTCGATCGACTTTGCGATCGGCGAGTCCGGTCGTGTGGCCGCCGTCAGTTGGATGTAACTGTCCGCCACCTTGACGAGCGCCTCCTCGACGCCGTCACTCTCGACGATCTCCCGATGGTGCACCTCCGCGCCGAACGCCCGTCGGTAGTACTCGATCGCGGCCTCGAGGTCTCGGACGGCGATGGCGACGTGGTCGATCTCAGTGAGGAGCATCTCCTCATGTTGGTCAGTCGCGGCGGGGCCGGCAACTCAGGCCGCGGCGCCGGGGTCGACGACCGTTTGACGACACGGACCACAGCGTGAGGTGCGTCAAGGCGGACCGTTAGCGGACAAGCTCCATCCGCAACCCCGATTCGTCCCACTCGGGCTCCGCCGGGAGTCGGTTCATCGCGCGCCCGGCCGACCGGCGGGCCGTCCAGAGCAGGCCGGCTGCTTGAATCATGTGGATCTGCCCCGCACCCGCCGGCGGGTTCGCAGTCAGCACATCTTCGACGCCCGGGAGCTTGTTGCGGATGAGATGGAGGCGCTCGATGACGCCGTCCTCCTGGTAGGGCGATGACGTCAGTGGGCGTTCGCCGTTCAGGACGACGTAGCTCAGGTCTGGATTTGCGGAGAAGTACGTCCGCTGGTGGAACGGCTGGAACTCCGCTTCCGCCTCACGGATCCACTTGAAGCGGCGGAGGTCGTCATTCGTGAGCCACGGCTCGATCTCTCGCGCCTCGTCGCGGGTCTTCGCCCTCAACGCCGCACGCGACGGCACCGGGCGCACTGCGACCATGCGTGGCCATCCGACCACCTCCCGCGCCTCGCGATCACAGCGTCGGTACGGACCCTGCGGACCATCGGCGAACCCGACCGGCGCGTTGATCGCTGCAGCCTCGAACTTCGGCTTGACGTCGAGCACGTCCAGCAGAGTCCGCACGACGAGCGCGTCCTCCACGATGACCGTCGCGGCGACGAGACGTGCAGGAAGGATCAGCCACCCGCCCGGGCACGGCGTGACACCGCCGAGCATCTTGAAGTTGTGTCTCTGCGCGACCATGGCTCAGCGCCGTCCGGCGCCGACGGCTTGACCGGCGCCGTTCGACCCGCGCTGTCCCGACGCGATCGTCGCCTGCGCCTGCATCTGCGACCGCGCGGTGGCGGCAAGCGCCATGATCTCCTTGGGGTAGGCGCTCACCTCTGCAGCCGTGTCGAGGCTGATGACGCCGCTCCCCACGAGCCGCGCAAGGTCCATCTCCATCGTCTGCATCCCATCCTGTTGTCCTGAGAGCATGACGTTGCGGATCTGACGACTCTTGCCTTCCCGCATCAGATTGCGGACAGCGTCGTTGGCGAGCAGTACCTCGTAGGCGGCCACACGCCCTCCGCCGATCGCAGGGAGGAGGCGCTGACTGATGACACCCTGCAACGCGGCGGCGAGCTGAATCTGGATCTGGTCGCGCTTGTCGGAAGGAAACACGTCGATGATGCGGTCGAGAGCTTGA
>Ga0136611_10000616_pt1 | contig 23938 bp, 23 predicted proteins | sample AntDrymUQ2232306_2_FD_106645 | JGI IMG/M metagenome (GOLD analysis project Ga0136611, IMG submission 106645) | Polar desert sand microbial communities from Dry Valleys, Antarctica - metaG UQ223 (23.06) | ecosystem: Environmental > Terrestrial > Soil > Desert | place: Antarctica: Dry Valley...
GCCGTACTTCTGGACCTCGATGACCTTCTCGGGGGTCATGTCGAGCTCCTTGGCGAGCTCCTCGGGCGTGGGCTCGCGCCCCAGGTCCTGGAGCATCTGCCGCTGGACGCGGGCGAGCTTGTTGATGACCTCGACCATGTGCACGGGGATGCGGATCGTGCGGGCCTGGTCAGCCATCGCCCGGGTGATGGCCTGCCGGATCCACCAGGTGGCGTACGTCGAGAACTTGTATCCCTTGGTGTAGTCGAACTTCTCCACCGCGCGGATCAGACCGAGGTTGCCCTCCTGGATCAGGTCCAGGAAGAGCATCCCGCGGCCGGTGTAACGCTTGGCGAGGGAGACGACCAGACGCAGGTTGGCCTCGAGGAGGTGGTTCTTGGCGCGGCGGCCGTCCTCGGAGATCCACTCGAGCTCCTCGAGCACCTTCGCGCTGACCTTGCCGCCCTTGGCGAGCTTCTCCTCGGAGAACAGGCCCGCCTCGATGCGCTTGGCGAGCTCGACCTCCATCTCCGCGTTGAGGAGGGGCACCTTGCCGATCTGCTTGAGGTAGTCCTTGACGGGGTCGGCGGTCGCGCCGGCCACCATGACCTGCTGCTCGGGCTCGTCGGTGTCATCGGCGGCGGAGACGACGAAGGTGCCTTCCTTCTCGTCCTCCTTGATCGACGGGTCGACCGCGACGTCCTTTTCGAACTGCTCGTCAGGAAGGTCAGGCAGGACCTTCTTGCCGTCGGGGCCCACGACGACCTCGACAACCTCGGTCCCGGCCGGCGCCGCCGCGGCCTTCTTGGCGGCGGTCTTCTTCGCCGGCGCGGTCTTCTTCGCCGGGGGGGCCTCGACGCTCTTGGCGGGCGCGGCCTTCTTGGCCGGGGCCTTCTTCGCGGGGGCCTTCTTGGTCGCGGTGGCGGTCTTGCGCGCGGACGTCGCCGCGACGGCCCGGCGACCGGCGGTGACCGGCACCGCGACGGTGATGCCCTGCGCGCTCAGGTGACCGAGCAGCGCCTTGAGGTGCTGCGGCGGGACCTGCGCCTGCTCACTGGCCTCCCGGACCTGGTCCGGAGTGAGGCTGCCCGTGGGCAGACCCGCATCGATGAGTCCGGTGATGGCGGGGTGGGTCAGCATGGCCGCGGGGAGCAGCTTACGCGCGTTCGAGGACACGAACACCTCTCGTCAGACGATCAAGGGCGCGGCAAGGCAGGGGTAAAGTCAAGAGCCGCTTCCGTCATTCTGCCACGGCCCGGGTGAGGTCCCGACATCGACCGCACGCCTGCGGCTGCTTCGGGGTGGGTCAGCCGCCGGCTGCCTTGGCCTTGGTACTCTTCTTGAAGTCGCGCACCTTCTGCAGCGAGGCCGCGTCGACCACGTCGGCCACCGAGCGGTAGCCGTCCTCGGCGTAGGCGCCCACCGCCCTTTCCCAGCCGTCGGGACGCACTCCGAGCTGCTTGGCGAGCAGGGCCACGAAGATCTGGGCCTTCTGCTTGCCGAACCCCGGCAGCTCCATCATCCGCGCCAGCAGGTCCGCCCCCGAGGTGGCCTCGGTCCAGAGCAGCTCGGCGCGACCGTCGTACCGCTCCTCGACGAGCGTGGCGAGCGCCTGGAGCCGCCCGGCCATCGAGCCCGGGAACCGGTGCACCGCCGGCGGCGTCGCGCACAGAGCCGCGAACTCCTCCGGGTCGGCCGCGGCGATCGCCGCGGGCTCCAGGGTGCCGAAGCGCTCCAGCACCTTGGCCGGGCCACGAAAGGCATGCTCCATGGGGTACTGCTGGTCGAGCATCATCCCGACGAGCAGAGCGAACGGGTCGTCGTCGAGGACCCGGTCGGCGGCGGGGTCCTGGGTGATCCGGAGAGCCATGGAGGACATCCTGCCCGACCGCGACCTTTCAGCCTCCGCGTCAGCCCTCGGCCTTGACGGCGAGGACCGGGCACTGCGCGTCGAGCAGGATGCGCTGGGCGTTGCTGCCCAGGATCAGCTTGCCGACGGGCGAGCGGCGGCGGAGGCCGATCACGATCAGGTCGGCGTTGGTGCTGTCGGCGATTCCGATCAGATCCTCGGCGGGCTCGAAGCCACGCACCAGCTGGCGTACCTCGTGCTCGACGCCAGCGTCGGTCAGCGTCTTCTCGACCTGCGCGATCGCCGTCTCGGCCTCCCGGGAGGCGGTGCCGTCGAAGTCGTCGCCACCACGGTGGGAGTTGACCACCACGAGCTTGCTCTTGCGGAGCTTGGCCTCGTCGATGGCCCGCCGCAGAGCGGCGTCACCCTCGGGCTTGGCCACGTAGCCGACCACGATGGTTCCCATGTGCTGGTCCTTCCTCGCTCCCGAGCCCTGATGGCCCTGATAGCTCATTAGGCACCGTATCCAATCCGCGCTCTCCACGGGAACCTGTGGACGAGCGAGCCACGAGATGGACGCCTGCGAGAGCATGGGCGGATGCCCGTCCTGACCGAGCCGCTCGGCGCCGTGCAGGCCACCGCGTTGCGCGCGACGGTGCTGGCGTTCAAGGCCGGCGAGCAGCGCCGCACCTTCGCGCCGGCACTCCACATCGGGGCTCCGGGCGGACCGGCCGTCCGCCACGACCTGCGCACCGACGAGGTGCTCGACCACGCGTTGCGCACCGAGGTGGTGGCGGCGCTGCTGCTGCGGTGCCGGCCGCTCGCGAGCACACCGACCGTCTGGCTGACCCGTCCCGGCGAGCCGGTCTGGCACGACCTGGACGCGGCCTGGCTCCCGCCGGCCATGGCGGCGTACGCCGAGGCGGGGTTGCCGTTGACGTTCGTCGTGGTCACCCGGCACGGGTGGTACGACCCGCGCAGCGGCCTGACGCGGCGCTGGCGACGGCTGCGCGACCGTCGGCCGCTCCCGTAGGAGCGTCAGTCCCAGGTGTGGACGGGTTCGTTGGTGTGCATCCGGACCCGGTAGTCCTCGAGCGTGGCGCGCAGGGCGTCGTAGGTCTCGAGGTCACGGCGCTGGTCCATCTTGGCCACGAACCACTCCGCGCCGTTGGTGCCGAGCAGGCAGCGCTGCTCGATGATCCCGAGCAACCGGTCGCTCTGCTCCGCGGGCACGCCCCAGGCTCGCAGGCCCTCGTGCGCCATCGGCAGCAGCCGGCGCAGCACGAGCTCGGTGGCCCGCACATGGCCGATGCCCGGCCAGTAGATCTGGGCGTCGATCCCCTGCTGGGCGGCCACGTGGAAGTTCTCCTCGGCGGCGCTGAAGGACATCTGCGACCACAGCGGGCGCTCGCTCTCGGCGAGGCTGCGCACCAGTCCGAAGTAGAAGGCGGCGTTGGCGACCGTGTCGACGACGGTCGGCCCGGCGGCCAGGATGCGGTTCTCGACGCGTAGGTGGGGCACTCCCCCGGCGACGTCGTAGACGGGCCGGTTCCAGCGGTAGATGGTGCCGTTGTGCAGCCTCAGCTCTGCGAGCGTCGGCGTGCCACCGGACTCCAGCACCGCCAGCGGGTCCTCGTCCTCGGTGATCGGCAGCAGGGCCGGGAAGTAGCGGACGTTCTCCTCGAAGAGGTCGAACACCGAGGTGATCCACCGTTCGCCGAACCACACCCGTGGCCGCACCCCCTGGGCCCTGAGCTCCTCGCTGCGGGTGTCGGTGGCCTGCTCGAAGAGCGGGATCCGGGTCTCGCGCCAGAGCTCCTTGCCGAGGAGGTACGGCGAGTTGGCGGCGAGGGCGAGCTGCACCCCCGCGATCACCTGGGAGGCGTTCCAGTAGGCCGCGAAGTCGTCCGGCGAGGTCTGCACGTGGATCTGGGTGGAGGTGCAGGCGGCCTCAGGGAGGATCGAGTCGGCGGTGGTGCTGAGCCGGTCGCGGCCGGAGATCGTGATCGCGATGTCCTCCCCGCGGGCCGCCAGGATCTGCTCGCTGAGGAGGCGGTAGCGCGGGTTGGCGCTGAGCGAGCTGGGCGTCATGTGGCCCTCGGCAAGGGTCGGCAGGATGCCGATCATCACCAGGTAGGCCCCGACCGCTGCCGACTTCTCCTCGGCGTCGTTGAGGCTGCGGCGCAGGCTGGACTCGAAGGTCTCCAGCCCGCCCTCGCGCAACCGCGCCGGCGCGACGTTGATCTCGATGTTGAACTGCCCGAGCTCGGTCTGGAAGTCGGGGTCGGCAATGGCCGCGAGCGCCTCGGCGTTCTTCAGGGCGGGGTCGCAGCGCTCGTCGATGAGGTTGAGCTCGACCTCGAGACCGGTCATCGGGTCGTCGGTGTCGAAGCGTGCCTCGCGGAGCATCCGCGCGAACACGTCGAGGCAGCGCCGGACCTTCTCCCGGTGGCGCGTCCGGTCGGCCCGCGTGAACTCCTGTGCGTCGACCTCTTCTCCCATGCGCCGAACAGTAGTGGCCGCGGCCTCTCCCCTGCCTCACCCCGATGCTGCCTCACCCTGATCAGGCGCCTCAGGCGGGACGGCCCGGCCCGGTGTCGGCCATCGTGTCCCAGGTCGACGGTGGGACGGCCGAGGTGAGCGCCTCGGCGAGCACCCCGGCCAGGCCGTAGTCGGGGTCGGCCTCCCGGCAGCGGTCCACCGCGCACCACGCCAGCGCGCCCTGCCCGGACAGCCAGGCCGCGAAGCCGAGCACCGCCGCCGGTGCCGCCACCAGGTCCGGCGGGGTCCGCCGCACCACGTCGCGCCAGAACTCGACGTGCGCGGTGGCGTCGGCGCGCGTCATGGTCAGCCAGGCGGCGTCGCGCACGCCGAGGTCACGCAGGCCGACGACCAGACGCGCGAGCCGACCGGCCTCCAGGCGACTGCCGGTGGCTGTGCACGTGCGCACCAGCGCCGCCGCCCAGGCCGCCTCGGCGACGCACTGACCGTGCGGGAGCGGGTCGCCCTGGCCGAGGGCGGCCCGGACCTCGGCGACGGCGACCGGATCGGGGTCGAGGGTCGCGGTGAGCTCGGCACGGGAGCCCAGGGTGACCAGGCCGTGGAGCACGGCCTGTGCCACGAACGGATGGGCCGAGACGTCGTAGGGCCTCCCTTTGTCGTCGGGGTGGTCGCGCGGCAGGGCCCACCACCGTTGGCCGTCGGCGCTGATCCGGCCCAACACCTCGATCCCAACGCGGACGAACGCCCGGCGCAGGGCTCCGGTGAGGGTCTCGGCGAGGCCCGGGTCGGCGGCGTAGGCCACCAGCACCACGCGGCGTACGCCGTGGTGGCGGGCCGGGTCGAGGAGCACGCCGACCAGGCCGGCCACCTGGTCCGGGTCGTCGGGGTCGTCCGGCAGGTCGACGCGCGCATGGAAAGGGCGGTCGGCGCCGAAGGTCAGCATCACCATCGAGTCGTGCGGCACGAAGCCGAGCACGACCGGGACCAGGGCGAGCAGGTCCTCGGGGTTGCGGGCGGTCAGGTTCATCGAGTGGGTGCTCATGGAGGGAAACCTCCCCGGGCCCACCGGGTCCACACCGAGCGGATCGCCGACTGGGGACGGCCCGGCGTACGCCGTCGGCTGTGTGCGCCGGGCGGGCCGTCCTACTGGTGGGGGCACCTGTCGGGTCCGGGCGCTACGTTGCCCGCATGCGTGCCGAGGCGTCCGTCCTGCACCTCGACCTCGACGCGTTCTTCGCCTCCGTCGAGCAGCGCGACAAGCCCTCGCTGCGCGGCAAGCCGGTCGTCGTGGGCGGCGTCGGCGGACGCGGAGTAGTGGCGACGGCGTCCTACGAGGCCCGCATCTACGGCGTCCGGTCGGCGATGTCGACGCGCGAGGCGAGGTCCCGGTGCCCCCACGCGGCGTTCCTGGGCGGCCGGTTCCACGCCTACCGGGAGGCCTCCGAGCGGGTGATGGAGCGGCTGCGCACGGTCTCGCCCCTGGTCGAGCCGCTGTCGCTCGACGAGGCGTTCATCGACCTCCAGCGCGCCGACCTCCCCGACCTGACGGTGCCTACTGTGACCCGGCTGGCCGACGAGCTGCGGGCCTCGATCACCGAGGTCACCGGAGGCCTCACGGCGTCGGTGGGCATCGGGACCTCGAAGTTCATCGCCAAGGTCGCGAGCGACCTCGACAAGCCCGACGGCCTGGTGGTCGTCGAGCCCGGCACCGAGGTCGAGCTGCTCCGGCCGATGCACGTGACGGTGATCCCCGGTGTCGGCCCCGCAACCGCCGAGCGGCTCCGGCGGGCCGGCATCCACACGGTGGCCGACCTCGAGTCCGTCAGCGAGGACGAGCTGGTGCGGCTGCTCGGCAACGCCCACGGGCACGGCCTCTACCGGTTCGCCCGCGCCGACGACGACCGGCCGGTGGTCGCCGAGCGCGAGACCAAGTCGGTCAGCGTCGAGGGCACCTACGACACCGACCTCACCGACCGGCGGCTGATGGACGCGCTGGTCGCCCGGCAGGCGGAGTCGGTGGCCACGCGGCTGCGCGCCTCGTCCTTGTCGGGACGGACCGTCACCCTCAAGGTTCGCCTCCACGACTTCACCACGCTGAGCCGGTCCTCGACGCTCGCCTCCCCCACCGACAGCGCGGCCACGATCTCCCGGCTCGCCCGGGCGCTGCTGGCCGACCTCGACACCTCCGGTGGCGTCCGGCTGCTCGGCGTGGGCGTGGCGGGCCTCGCCGACTGGATCCAGGAGGACCTGTTCGGCGACACCGACGACGACGAGGACGCGGTCGAGGTGGACCTGCCCGCGCTGCCCGCCGGGCGCGACCGGGCCTGGGCTCCCGGCGCCGACGTCGTGCACGCGACGATGGGGCAGGGCTGGATCTGGGGGTCGGGGCGGGGCGTGGTCACGGTGCGCTTCGAGACCCGCGAGTCGCCGGCCGGGCCGGTCCGGTCGTTCCCGGTCGACGACCCCGACCTGGCGCCGCTGCTGCCGCCGGGCTGAGCCGTCCACCCGAGGTCAGCGCAGCACGAAGCGGACCGGCTCGCCCGGGCGGGCCTGGGCACAGCGCCACACGTCGCGCGCGTCCACGACGGCCACGACGGGATAGCCACCGGTCACCGGGTGGTCGTGCAGGAACACCACCGGCAGCCCGGACGGCGGCACCTGCACGGCGCCGAGCACCATCCCCTCGCTGGGCAACTCCCCCCGGTTCGCGCGCACCAGCGGCGGGCCCAGGACGCGCATCCCGATCCGGTCGGAATCCGGGGACACGACGTACGCCGAGCCGGTCAGCACCTCCCAGTCCGCCGGGGTGAGCCAGTCCGCGCGCGGACCGCGCCACAGCCGCAACGGACCACCGGGCCGCACGGGCACCGCGACGTCGAGCGCGGCCGGCGACCCGGTCGGGCTCCCCAGCGGCAGCACGTCGCCCGCCCGCAGTGGCGCCGGCCCCACCCCGGCCAGCGTGTCGGTCGACCTCGAACCCAGCACCGGGGGGACGTCGATCCCGCCGGAGAACGCGACGTACGAACGGACCCCGCGGCGGGCGGGCCCGACGACGACCTCGGCGCCGGCGCGGACCGGCACCGGCTCGGCGAACGACACGGCCCGGCCCGGCCGTCAACCCTCACCTCACAGTCGGCACCGGTGACGGCCAGGGTGACCGCCCGGTCGGCACGGAGGGCGACCCCCGCGAGTGTCGTCTCCAGCAGCGCGGCGTCTCGCGGGTTGCCCCACCAGCCGGCCCGCCAGCGCGGCCGCCGGGGCGTCGAGCGCACCCGCGCGCGGCACGCCGAGGTGCGCGCCACCGAGCCGGCCGGGACCCGGGTCCGGGGCTCGGCGAGCCGGCCGACCGCCCCGGCCGCAGGCAGGCCGGACAGGTAGGCGAAGCCGGGGGCGAAGCCGCAGAAGGCCACCCGGTACTCGATGGCGGTATGCCGCTCCACGACCTCGGCCACCGTGCAGCGCCAGAGAGCGGCGATGTCGTCGAGGTCGGCGCCGTCATAGACCGTCGGGATCTCCACCAGGGCGCCCTCCGACGTCGCGGCGCCGGTCGCCCAGTCCGCCTGCCGGTCGACCACCCGCGCGGCCACCGCCGCCGGCTCGACCACGCCGTCCAGCAGCACGCTCCGAGCGGCCGGCACCACCTCGCGGGCCGTCAGGTGCGCGCGGGCCCACAGCACCAGCGCGAGAGCGGCGTCCGAGTCGTCGACCTCGACGAGGAGGGCGTCCCCGCCGATCGGTATTAACTCCACGTGAACAGTGTGCCCAGAGCGCGCCCGAGGCTCGACAAGGTGGCTCCGCCCGCGCCACGATGCGGGGGAAAAGGGTGAGGGCCTCCAGATGGTATGAGCATCAGGAGGCCCTCGGCTTGACCGGTGAGGTGACGCCCCGGCCGACCGGTCGGAGCCGCGGACCCCGCCGTCCCCGTCACCGGGCCGACGCAGCGAGCAAGCTCGCCGGGTGGATCCTTGCCTTCCGTCCGATCCCCAGCCCCGCGAACGGAGCTGGTAGGGAGAGTTCTACGGGGCGCCGGCCCTGCGGCGCAAGGGGTTCTCGACAAGTTTGCCGGGCGATTTCTGGCCGTCCACAGAAGCGACTCGTCCGTCCACAGGCGGGCCCCCTTCATCCACAGATCCGGCCGGTCTCCTGTGGACGAAGAGGGCCCTCACCCGAAGGCGCGGACCTTCAGGCCGGCCGCCTCGAGTGCCGCCCGGACCGCCCGCGCGTGGCCCACCGCCCCGGGGGTGTCACCGTGCACGCAGACCGACTCGACCTGTGTCGCCAGGTCCACCGCCCGCGCCGCGATCAGGTCCGCGTCGTCGAGCACCGCCCCCGGCTCGGTGCGCGGCACCAGGCCGCCGTGGGCGTCGTACACGCGGTCGGGGAAGCCCTCCGTGTGGGTACGCCGCCCGGCGGCCGCGGCCAAGGTCCAGCACCAGCGCGCCCGGGAGTCCCAGCACCGCCAGCGCGCCCGAGCCGTCGAGCACCGCCCGTGCCTGCGCCTCGTCGTCAACCACCCGGTGGTAGAGCGCGCCGTGCGGCTTCAGGTAGGACACCGCGATCCCCGCCTCGACCGCGATCGAGGAGAGGGTGCCGACCTGGTCGGCGACCTGCTCACGCAGCACGGCGTAGGGCACGTCCCGGGCGGCCCGGCCGAAGTGCTCCCGGTCGGCGTAGGAGACCTGAGCGCCGACCTTCACCCCGAGACGGGCGGCCTCGTCACAGACGCGACGCATCAGGTCGTGGGAGCCGGCGTGGTAGCCGCACGCGACATTGGCGCTGGTCACCAGCGCGAGCAGGCCGTCGTCGTCGGTGACCTCCTCCCCCAGGTCCGCGTTGAGGTCGACTTCGCCGGTCAGCGTCACCCCCCGCACTCTAGGACCGGCGCCGACGACCGGGCGCTAGCGTGTCGGGCATGCCCGACTCGCCTGCCCTCACCGGCCCTCCCCTCGCGGACCGCCGCCCGGTCACCACCACGCACCACGGCCAGGAACGCACCGACGACTACGAGTGGCTGCGGGCCAAGGACGACGCCGAGGTGACGGCCTACCTCGAGGCCGAGAACGCCTGGACCGAGCTGAGCACGGCACACCTCGCGGACCTGCGACAGACGCTCTTCGAGGAGATCAGGACCCGCACCCAGGAGACCGACCTGTCCGTCCCGACCCGGCGCCGCGGCTACTGGTACTACTCGCGCTCCTTCGAGGGCCGGGAGTACGGCGCCAGCTGCCGCGTGCCAGCCGGGGACCCCGGGGACTGGACCCCTCCCCAGCCTGCCGAGGACTGCGCGGTCGACGACCCCGCGCTCCCCGGGGAGCAGGTGCTCCTTGATCTCAACGAGCTCGCCGATGGCCACGACTTCTTCTCGATGGGCGCGTCCTCGATCAGCCTCGACGACCGGCTGCTCGCCTACTCCACCGACGTCACCGGCGACGAGCGGTTCACAGTGCGCGTCAAGGACCTGGTGACCGGCGACCTCCTCGACGACGAGATCACCGGCGTGCTCGGCGGCGTCACCTGGAGCCCGGACGGCACCGACCTCTACTACGCGACGGTCGACGAGAGCTGGCGCTCCGACAAGGTCTGGCGGCACCGCCTCGGCACCGCGCGGGCCGACGACGAGCTGGTGTACGCCGAGCCGGACGGCCGCTTCTGGGTCGGCGTCGGTCGCAGCCGGTCCGACCGCTTCCTGGTGGTCGTCTCCGGGTCCAAGACGACCTCGGAGTACCGCTTCCTCGACACCGCGGCCGACGAGCCGACCTGGCAGCTCTTCATGGAGCGGCGCGAGGGTCTCGAGCACGGCCTCGAGCACGCGGTCATCGCCGGACAGGACGTCTTGCTGGTGCTCCACAACGGCTCCGGTGAGGACTTCGAGCTGGCGATCGCCCCGACCGAACCCACACCCCAGGAGAAGTGGCGCCCCCTCATCCCTCACGTCGCGGGCATCCGCCTCGAGGACGTCGACGCGTTCGCCGGCCACCTGGTGGTCCACCAGCGCAGCGAGGGGCTCACCCAGCTGCGGGTTCTCGAGCTCGGCGCCGACGGCATCGGGGACGACTACCTCGTCGACTTCGACGACGAGGTCTACACCGTCGGCTCCGGCGGCAACCCCGCCTTCGACCAGCCGATGGTGCGCATCGGCTACACCACGATGGCGGTCCCCCCGTCGGTCTACGACTACGACGTGGGCACCCGCGAGCTGCTGTTGCGGCGCCGGACGCCCGTGCTGGGCGGCTTCGACGCCGACGACTACGAGGAGCACCGGCTCTGGGCGGCGGCCCCCGACGGCGAGCGGGTGCCGATCTCGTTGGTCGCCAGGAAGGACCGGCCGGCCGGACCGGCGCCGCTGCTCCTCTACGGCTACGGCTCGTACGAGTACTCCATCGACCCCTACTTCTCCATCGGCCGGCTCTCGCTGCTGGACCGCGGCGGCGTCTTCGCGATCGCGCACGTGCGTGGGGGTGGCGAGATGGGCCGGCGCTGGTACGACGGCGGCAAGCTGCTCCACAAGCAGCACACGTTCGGCGACTTCATCGCCTGCGGCCGGCACCTGGTCGAGACCGGCTGGACCACCCCGGAGCGGATGGTCGCCGAGGGCGGGAGCGCCGGCGGCCTGCTGGTGGGGGCGGTAGCGAACCAGGCGCCGGAGCTGTTCGGGGGGATCGTCGCCAACGTGCCGTTCGTCGACGCGCTCACCACCATGCTCGACGCGAGCCTGCCCCTGACGGTCACGGAGTACGACGAGTGGGGCAACCCCGAGGCCGATCCGGAGACCTACGCCTACATGGCCGGCTACGCGCCGTACGACAACGTGGCCGCCGTCGACTACCCCCCGATCCTGGCGGAGACGTCCCTCAACGACACCCGGGTGCTCTACGTCGAGCCGGCCAAGTGGGTGGCGAGGCTGCGGGCCACCGCGACGGGTCGCCGTGACTTCCTGCTCAAGACCGAGATGACCGCCGGGCACGGCGGGGTGTCCGGCCGCTACAAGGCCTGGCACGACCGTGCGTTCTCGTTGGCCTGGATCCTCGACCGGATGGGCCTGGCCGACTGAACGGCCTCCTACCGGGTACTCGCTGAGAAGTCCCTGAGAGTTGCCCGACCAGGCAACTCCTGCCGAGGCTCACACGTCTTTCTTGGTGAAGGCAGTGTGCAGGACCGGGAATCTCCGGGGCTGCACGAGCGTTGGACAGACATGGGACACACCGTTGGGCGTGTGTTGGCGTGGAGGACTTGGAGGTCGGAGATGGCAGTTCGTTCCGCAGCACCCCGCGCTCGTGAGATCGAGGGTCGCGACAGTGTCGGCCTCTACCTGGACGAGATCGCTCGCAACCCGCTCCTCGACGCCGCGCTCGAGGTCGAGCTGTCCAAGGCGATCGAGACCGGCCTGATGGCCGAGGCCCTGCTCGCCGAGGGCCGCGTCGGCCGCCGCAAGGGCGGCGCCCCGGGCTACGCCACGGTCGAGGAGCTCGAGTGGCTCGCCGAGGAGGGACGCAAGGCCGTCGACACCTTCATCACCGCCAACCTGCGCCTGGTGGTCTCGATCGCCCGCAAGTACGGCCGCGCCCAGATGCCGATGCTCGACCTGATCCAAGAAGGCAACACCGGCCTGATCCGGGCCGTGGAGAAGTTCGACTACACCAAGGGCTACAAGTTCTCGACGTACGCCACCTGGTGGGTGCGCCAGGCCATCACCCGGGGCATCGCCCAGCAGGCCCGTGTGGTGCGGCTGCCGGTGCACGTCGTGGAGGAGCTCAACCAGGTCGGAGGTGCCCGCCGCACGCTGGAGCGGCAGCTGGGACGCGACCCCGACCCGTCGGAGATCGCCGCCGAGCTCGGGCTCGGTGTCGATCGGGTCCTCGACCTGATGGCGTGGGGTCGCGAGCACGTCTCGCTCGACTCCCCCGTCGACGAGGACGGTGACACCTCGCTGGGCGACCTGATGGCGCAGGAGACCGCCCCCGGCCCGGATCTGAGCGTGCTGGACGTCGAGTCCCGCGAGCGCCTCAACGAGCTGGTCTGCCAGCTCGACGAGCGGGCGGCCGACATCATCCGGTCGCGCTACGGCCTTGTCGACGGTCGCCAGCACAAGCTCGCCGACATCGGCGTCAAGCACGGCATCTCCGCCGAGCGGGTTCGCCAGCTCGAGCGTGAGGCGCTGCAGAAGCTGCGTCGGCTCGGCGACCCCGACCTGGCCGCCTGACGCTGGCGCGATCAGCTGGGGCACCGCTGCGCGGACCCCGGCGTGAACGACGAGCTCGACGAACTGTCCCGTGACACTGGCGGACCTTTGACCTCGGGACTCCTGGACACGTCGGTGTTCGTCGCTTGCCGGGGCGTGCACCGCACAGTCAGGCTCACCGAAGCCTTGGTCGCAGCCACGGCGGTCGTGCACGGTCTGCCTGTCGTGACGTCGCTCAGTACGCCGCGAGCGCGGCGGCCGCTGCCTGGGCCTGGTCGACCACGTCGGCCGGCACGGGGGTCGCCGCGGCGACGCGCTGCTGCCACACCTGCAGGGCGACCACCTTGGCGGCGGCGTCCTCCGCACGCTCGCGGGGGATCTCGCCCGACTCGATGGCCCCGGCCACCACCGCGTGGGTGTTGCGGGTGTCGGCCGGCATCAGCAGAAGGTCGGCACCGGCGTTGAAGGCCGTCACCGCCGGCTTATCCCGACCGACCACCGCTCCCATGCCGAGCGAGTCGGTGATCGTCACGCCCTCGAAGCCGAGATCCTCACGGAGGAAGTCGTAGATCTGTGCCGCCATGCTGGCCGGCTGCCCCGGCGCGAGCGCCGCGACGTCGAGGTGGGCGACCATGATCGCGGGGGCCTCGGCCTCGACGGCTGCCTCGAAGGGACGCAGGTCCTTGGCCCGGAGCTCCTCCAGGCTGGTGTCCAGCAGCGGCAACGTGTCGTGGCTGTCGGCGGTCACCCCACCGTGGCCCGGGAAGTGCTTGGTGGTCGAGACGACCCCGGCCGCGTCGTACCCTCGCACGGCGGCCGCGGCGGCCGCGCCGGCCAGGACCGGGTCCGGTGAGGGCGACCGGCTGCCGATGGTGGGGTCGGCCGCGCCGATGGTGACGTCGGCGACGGGAGCGAAGACCCAGGTGAACCCCAGGCTGCGCAGCTCCATAGCCGTGGCCCGGGCGGCCTGCGCGACCACCCGCGTGCCGCCGACCCGGTCGGCTGCGATGGCCGCGCCGGCGTCGGCGAAGGCCGGGAAGTCCGTGGCGACTCCACGCAGGTGGGAGACGAGGCCGCCCTCCTGGTCCACTCCGATCAGCGCGGGGAAGGTGCGGCCGTCGGCCGCGACGGCCGCACTGACCGCCGCGGTGGTGGCGCGCACCTGGTCGGCGTCCAGGACGTTGTCGCTGGTCACGCAGACCCCCGAGAGGTGGAGGTCGCGGACCAGCGCGGCCGCCTCCTCGGGGTCGGTGCCGGCATAGCGCCCGACGATGACCTGACCGGCGAGCTGCTCGGGGGTCCAGCCGGCCACGAGCGCCTGCGCGTCCTCGAGCTCGCCCACCGTCGGTCCCCAGCCCAGCGGCGCGTCGGGGTCGGGCGCGGCACCGGGGTCCGTCGCGGTGGACGCGTCGTCGGTGGGGTCCTCGGCGGAGTCGCCGGCGTTGTCGTCGACCGCCGGGACGGCGGTGTCGCGTGCCGTCTCCTCGCCGGGACCGGCGACCACGCTCCACACCCCGAGTCCGGCCACGAGGGTCACGGCGGCGACGGCCGCGGCGATCCAGGGTCGCCGTCGCGGCGTGCTGGTGCTGCGGTGTCCGGCCATGGTCAGCAAGAGTAATCGCCGGGTCCCGCGGGTTGGGTACCGTCCCTCGGGTGCAGATCAACGTCGACGACCTCACGGACCCGGCCGTCCTCGATCTCCTCGAAGAGCACGTCCGCGAGCTGCGGGCGATCTCGCCGCCCGAGAGCAGTCATGCGCTCGACCTGGCCGGGCTGCGGGCTCCCGGCGTCGGCTTCTGGGTGGCCCGCCTCGACGGGGAGGTCGTCGGCTGCGTGGCCCTGAAGGCGCTCGATGCCCGCCACGCGGAGCTGAAGTCGATGCGGACCGCGGCCCGCCATGCACGCCAGGGCGTCGGGACGGCGCTGCTGCGGCACGTGCTGGAGGTGGCGCGGGCGTCGGGGTTCGAGCGGATCAGCCTCGAGACCGGGTCGCAGGAGTACTTCGCCCCGGCCCGCGCGCTCTACTCCCGGCACGGCTTCGCGGTCTGCGACCCCTTCGGCGACTACCGTCCCGACCCGAGCAGCACCCTCCTCACCAGGAGCCTGTGACGAGTCACGAGCCCTGGCCGACGAGGTCTGCGTAGACCTCGGCGACCCGCGCGCGCAGTTCGTCGAGCGAGCCGGTGTTGTCGACGACGTGGGTCGCCACGGCCAGCCGCTCCTCGCGGGTCGCCTGCGCGGCGACCCGGGCCCGGGCGTCGGCGTCGGTCATGCCACGCAGGGAGGTCATCCGCTCCACCTGGGTCTCCAGGGGTACGTCGACCACGACGACCGCGTCGAACGCGTCGCCCCCTGGCCGGTCTCGGTCAGCAGCGGGATGTCGTGGACGACGACCGCCCCGGCCGGTGCCCCTGCTTCGATCTCGGCCGCCCGGGAACGCACGCGCGGGTGGATGATCGCCTCCAAGACCCCTCGCCGCTCGGCGTCGCGGAAGACGATGGCCCCCATCGCGGGCCGGTCCAGCTCGCCGTCGATGGAGAGCACTCCCGGCCCGAACGCCTCGACGATCTCGGCCAGCCCGTCCGTGCCGGGCGCCACCACCTCGCGGGCCAACAGGTCGGCGTCGACGACGACCGCGCCGAGGTCCGCGAGGATCGCGGAGACCGTGCTCTTGCCCGAGGCCACGCCACCGGTCAGGCCCACGCGCATCAGACCACGTCCCCGGCGCGTGCCGCCTCGGCGAGATCCTCGATCCGCCAGATGACCGCGCCGTGGTTGTTCACGACAGCCTGGTCCATCCGCCGAGCACTCATGGGGACCCATCCTGCCTCACGATCCACAGGCCGGGGTTCGCTCTTGCCACGTGGGGCCGATCGGCGTATTCTCGAACACATGTTCGAGACGATTCCAGCAGCGTCGCCGGTTGCCGACGTGCGCGCCTGGACCGGGCAGGTAGCCAGCCTCGGCCGCGGGCTCGACGACGCCGACCGCATCGACCTGATCCGCGCGCTCGAAGAGCTGACCTGTGCGGCTGCGGCGGCGCAGGCCGTGGTGTCCGCCGACTTCGACGCCTCGCAGCGAGCCGACCAGGCCGCCCGCGGCGTGCCAGCGACAGGGCGCGGACGCGGGGTCGCCGCCCAGATCGCGCTGGCCCGGCGGGAGTCTCCCCACCGCGCCCAGCAGCACCTCGGCCTCGCCAAGATCCTGCGCGCCGAGCTCCCGGAGACCATGAAGGCCTTCCGTGCCGGTCGGATCACCGAGTGGAAGGCGACGCTCGTGGCGCGCGAGACCGCCTGACTGCGCCGCGAGGACCGCGCCGCGGTCGATGCCGAGCTGGCCGGCAATCCCGACCGGATCGAGGCCATGGGTGACGGGGAGCTGGTCGCCGAGGCCCGCCGTCTTGCCTACCGGCTCGATGCGGCGTCCTTCGTCGAGCGGCGCCGACGGGCCGAGGCGGACCGCCGGGTGACCCTGAGACCCGCTCCCGACGTGATGAGCCAGCTTTCGGCGCTGCTGCCGGTCAAGGCCGGCGTCGCGGTGTACGCCGTCCTCACCCGTGAGGCGGATCGGCTCCGTGCCGCCGGCGACCCGCGCTCGCGCGGCCAGCTGATGGCCGATGTGCTGCTTGACCGGGTCGTCTCACCAGGGGCTGACGACACGACGACCAAGAGTGGCCCGGCGGGCGCGCTGATCAACCTCACCGTGTCCGACGACGTTCTCCTCGGGGACTCCGACGAAGCCGGTCACGTCGACGGCTACGGGCCCGTCCCCGCGGACCTGGCTCGCGAGCTCGCCTTCGGCGACGGGCTGGACGACCAGAGCCGCCGATGGTTCCGTCGTCTCTACACCGACCCCGCCACCGGCTCCCTGGTCGCCATGGACTCCACGGCCAGGCTGATGCCACGGGCGCTGGCGGGCGTGCTCAGGCTCCGCGACCGGACCTGCCGCACACCCTGGTGCGACGCACCCATCCGGCACTCCGACCACGTCCGTCCGGTCCTCGACGGCGGCGAGACCAGCGAGCGCAACGGCCAGGGCCTCTGCGAGGCCTGCAACCATGCCAAGCAGGCACCCGGCTGGCGGGCCGGACCCGCCCCGGGGATCCGGCACACCGTGGAGACCGTCACCCCGACCGGACACACCCATCGCTCGGCCGCGCCCCCGATCGGCCACGCGATGTTCCGCGAGGACAGTCCCGGCCGCTGGGTGCTGGTCGCCTGACGGTCGGCCGTCAGTCCTCGCCCAGCCGGCGCAGGATGCGGTCGAGCGCGTTCCGGTCGCGCTCCGGCAGCACCGCCAGGAACTCTTCGGTCGCGGCCCGACGGACCTCGTCGAGCACCGCGGCCCGGTCGCGGCCGGCAGAGGTGGGCTCGACGCAGGTCGCCCGGCGGTCGCCGGGGTCGGCCACCCGCCGTACCAGCCCGGACTCCTCGAGCGCGTCCACCACCTCGGTCGCCGACCGAGGGGCGATCCGCAGGTGGTCGGCCAGCACCGAGAGCCGGACCGAGTGGTGCTCGCAGACGATGCGGAGCGCCCGCCCCTGGGCCGGCGTGACGTCGGCTCCGGCCATCGCCACCCCGAACCGGCGGCGCAGCTGGCGGGCGGTGGCGAGCAGCAGCTCGCCGGTCGTCTCCGTCATGACGCCACCCTATCCAATTTGTCGTGCACCCTCATCATGAGGTAACCTCAGTATATGTGATCTCGACAGGCTCGATCACCGAGAGCAGAACGGAGGTGGTCACATGGATGGCCTCCCCACCACGGGCCGCGGCTCCCGCGGCCGGTCGGGACGACCCGACCCCGCCGACCAGCAACAGCTGGCGGACTCCCCCGTGTCCCTGCGGCGGATCGCGCGGCTGTTCGCGCCCTACCGCGCGCGGCTCGTCCTCATCGTCGGCCTGATCGTCGCCAGCAGCGGCGTCGGCCTCGCCCAGCCCTTCCTCGTCCGCCACGTCATCGACGAGGCACTCCCCCGGCAGGACGTGCGGCTCCTGCTGCTCCTGGTCGCCGGCATGGTCGGGGTCGCCGTCGTCAGCGCGGTGATCGGCGTGGTGCAGACCTGGATGTCGACCGCCGTCGGCCAGCAGGTGATGCACCGGCTCCGCACCGACCTCTTCGCCCACCTCCAGCGCCAGTCGATCGCCTTCTTCACCAGGACCAGGGGCGGCGAGGTGCAGTCGCGCCTGACCAACGACATCAACGGCATGCAGAGCGTGGTCACCTCGACGGCGACGTCGATCGCCGCCAACGTCACGGTCGTGGTCGGCACCGCGGTCGCTATGGCCGCCCTGAGCTGGCGCCTCGCGCTGCTCTCGCTCGTCGTGCTCCCGCCCGCGGTCTGGCTGACCCGCCAGGTCGCCCGGATGCGCCACGCGGTCACCGCCGAACGTCAGCGGGCGCTCGCCGACCTGCACGTCCAGGTCGAGGAGAGCCTCTCGGTCAGCGGCGCGCTGCTGACCCGCACCCTGGGTGCGGCGCCGGCGATGACCGCACGGTTCGCCGGCACCAGCCAGGACCTGATCGGCCTCGAGGTGCGGTCCCAGCTCGCCGGCCGCTGGCGGATGGCCACCATGAACGTGCTGTTCGCCGCCATCCCGGCCGTCATCTACCTCGCGGCCGGCCTGCCGGCCACCTCCGGCGGAATGACCCTCGGCACCCTGGTCGCCTTCACCGGACTCCAGGGCAGCCTCTTCCGCCCGCTGATGGGCCTGCTCAACGTCGGCGTCTCGATCATCGCGTCGCTGGCACTGTTCAGCCGGATCTTCGAGTACCAGGACCTCCCGGTCGAGATCGACGACCCCACCGACCCGGTCGTGCTCGACGCCGTCGCCGGTGAGGTGCGCCTCGAACGCGTCTCCTTCGCGTACGACGAGGGCGCGGCGCCGGTGCTCCGCGGCATCGACCTGATGGTCCCCGCGGGCGGCAGCCTGGCCCTGGTCGGCGAGACCGGCAGCGGCAAGAGCACCCTGGCCTCGCTGGTCGCCCGACTGCACGACCCCACAAGCGGCCGGGTCACCCTCGACGGCCACGACCTGCGCGACCTGTCGCTCGCCGACGTCGCCGCGACGGTCGGGGTGGTCACCCAGGAGACCTACCTGTTGCACGCGAGCGTCCGCGACAACCTGCTCCACGCCCGTCCCGATGCCACCGACCAGCAGGTCGAGGACGCCTGCCGGGCGGCCCGGATCCACGACCTGGTCTCCTCGCTCCCTGACAGCTACGACACCGTCGTCGGGGCCCGTGGCCACCGGTTCTCCGGCGGCGAGAAGCAGCGGCTGGCGATCGCCCGCACCCTGCTGCGCGACCCGAAGGTGCTGGTCCTCGACGAGGCGACCAGCGCGCTCGACAACGAGACCGAGCGGGCCATCCAACAGGCGCTCGACGAGGTCAGCCGCGGTCGCACCACCGTGACCATCGCCCACCGGCTCTCGACGGTGCGCAACGCCGACCAGATCGCGGTGCTCCACCGCGGGGAGGTGGTCGAGCTCGGCACGCACGAGGAGCTGCTGCGGCGTGGTGGGCGCTACGCGGACCTGGTCCGCAGCGGTCTCGGCCGCCAGGCCGTCGCGGCCTGACGATCTCTCAGCTGGTGACGAAGACGGCGTCGACCTCGGTTGAGACCGCCACATCCTGCGGGGTGAAGACCAGGTCGTCACCTCCGCCGGCGACGGCCAGCCGGGCGTACGACTGCGCGCCCGCACCCCCGGTGGGGTCGAGCCCGTTGCCGAGCATGCCGGCGTCCGCGATCGCCCGCACCCGGACCGGTCCGAGGTCCAGGGCGTCGGCGTACGCCTGGGCGCGGTCGCGGGCGTCGAGCACCGCGGCCTCCCGCACCTGGCCGACCATCTCGCGCTGACGCGCCTCGGTCAGGGTCCACTCGATCCGGCTCACGCCCACGCCGGTCACGCCCATCGCCTGGGTGATCCAGCGGCTCAGGGCCGCGAAGTCGGCGAACTTGGCTTGGAGGTCGACCTGCGCGTGGTGCACCAGCGGCAGCTGCTTGCCCTCGGTGTTCCAGGGCCGCTGCGCCCAGGTGCGCACCTGGTCGCTCGACCACCAGGTCACCGGGCCCGCCTGCGGGTCGTGCAGCGGACCGAGACCGTCGGTGAGCGTGGTCGTGGACCGGGTGGTGGCCGCGTGCACGGCGTCGGCCGCCGGGCCCTCGAGGCCCACGCGGACGTGGACCGTGGCCCGTTCCGGGCGGCGGAAGGCGGTGTGCGAGCCGCGGACGGTGATCTGCGGCGTGACGGGGTCGGTCACGGGAGGCTCCTCCGGTCGGTCAGCAGGCGAACTGCCGACGGTACTGCTGGGGGCTGACCCCGCGCACCCGGGTGAAGTGGTGGCGCGACGCCCCGGCGTTGCCGAAGCCGACCTCGCCCGCGATCCACTCGACCGGGTGGTGGGACAGCTCCAGCAGCTCCTCCGCGGCCCGCACCCGCTGCTGGGTCACCCACTGGTGCGGCGTGGTGCCGGTCTCGGCCCGGAACCGGCGGGCGAAGGTGCGCGGCGACATGTGGTGCTGCTTGGCGAGCCGGTCGACGCTCAGGTCGTCGGCGAGGTGGTCGACGATCCAGCCCAGCAGGGGACCGAGGGTCTCCACGTCGCAGTCCGGCACCGCCCGGGCGATGTACTGCGCCTGACCGCCGTCGCGGTGCGGTGGCACGACCATCCGTCGTGCCGTGGTGGCGGCGACCCGGGCACCGAACTGCTGGCGCATCAGGTGCAGCGCGGCGTCCAGTCCGGCGGCAGAGCCCGCCCCCGTGACCATGGTGCCGTCCTGGACATAGAGCACGTCGGCGTCGACCTCGGCGGCGGGGAAACGCTCGGCCATCTCATCCACGTGGCGCCAGTGCGTCGTGCACCGTCGCCCGTCGAGCAGGCCCGCCTCCCCGAGCACGAAGGCCGCCGTGCAGTGGGCGAGGACGAAGGCGCCGCGGGCATGGGCGGCCCCGACGAGCTCGGCCACCTCGGGCGAGGGGTCGCGGTAACCCCGCTTGGGCGCGACGCAGACCAGGTCGGCGTCCGCGGCAGCGTCGAGCCCGTGCTCGACGTGCAGGTCGTAGCCGGAGGCGCCCGTGACGCGGCCGGGCCGCGGGGTCGCGACCACGAAGTCGAAGACCGGGTTGTCGTCGTCGGCATGGTAGGGCTCGGCCCAGACCTCACACATCGCGCCGAGCCCGAAGGGCTCCGCCCCGTCCTGCACCACCACCGCCACCTTGCGCATGCTCGCGAGTGTGCCACGCCGGGTGGCAGATATTTAATGCCAGCTGACTTTTCTGCCACTGGTGGCAGGATCGCCAAGCGCAGATGATTGCTGCCATGACCACGCTGATCCTGATGCTCCTCATCGCACTCGCCATGGCCGTCGGCACCGTCCGGCTGGTCCTCCACGACGGCCGCGGACCCAGCGGCCCGCCCCGCTCGCACCTCGACGACCGGCAGTTCCGCTCTCCTGGCGCCAGCCCCGCCTGTGAACCTCAGGCGATCGGCGGGCGCGTCACCCGGTAGCGGACGAACGACGGCACGGCGACCGCCGCGACCACCGTCCCGACGACGACGAGCACCCCACCGCCCGCCGCCGCAGCCGCGGTTCCGACCGCGGCCGCGGTCACGCCGTGCAGGGTGTCGGAGATCCGCGGGCCGCCCGCGACCACCACGATGAACACGCCCTGCAGGCGGCCCCGGACCTCGTCGGTGGCGGCCGTCATCACCATCGCGTTGCGGAAGGCCGATGACGCCATGTCGGCGGCTCCGCCGACCACGAGCGTCAGCAACGCCGTCACGATCATCGCCTCACGCCAGCGGTCCGCCTGGCCGACGGCGACACCGAAGCCGACCATGGCCAGCCCCCAGACCAGGATGCAGGCGATCACCGCCCGGCCCTGGCGCTCCACGTGCGAGACCCAGCCGCTGAACACTCCGCCGATCACGGCGCCAGCGGGGATCGCGGCGAACAGCAGCGCAAAGACCAGGCCGCCCTCGGGGGGGCCGCCGAAGTCGACGTTCGCGATCTCGTGGAAGAGCGCCCGCGGCATGCCGAAGACCATCGCGATCAGGTCGACCACGAAGGACATCAGCAGGATCGGGTGGTCCTTGAGGTAGGCGAAGCCGTCGACGACCGCCCGCAGGCCTGGCACTCCGGCGACCGCGCCGAGGACCGGCAGTCGCGGCAGCCCCACCACGGCCGACAGGGTGGCCAGCAGGGTGAAGGAGTCGATCAGGTAGAGCCACTCGAAGCCGATGAACGGGATTAGCACGCCGGCGACCAACGGGCCCGCGATCGCGCCCGCCTGCATCACGATGATGTTGAGAGAGTTCGCGGCCGGCAGCAGGTCGAGCGTCACGATCTTCGGCAGCACTGCGCTTCGAGTCGGCTGGTTGACCGCGAAGAACGCCTGCTGCACCGAGAAGAGCGAGAGGAGCAGCCAGACGTTCGTGCCCCCGACCGCTGCCTGCGCCCAGAAGAGAAAGCTCGTGGCGATGAGTCCCACCGTCGTCCACAGCAGGATCGTCCGCCGGTCGAACACGTCGGCCAGCGCGCCGCCGTACAGACCGAAGACGACGAGCGGGACGAGGCCGAAGACGCCGGTGAGGCCGACGTACGCCGACGAGCCGGTGTCCGCGTAGATCTGCGCCGGCACCGCGACGACGGTGAGCTGCGCGCCGATGACCGTGACGATGTTGGCCAGCCAGAGCCGGCGGAAGTGCCGGTTGCGCAGCGGCCGGGTGTCCGCGACCAGGTCGGAGAGTCGCGCCACGAGCGTCGAACCTACCGGGCCACCCGCGCCGGCTCGGGCACCAGGTCGAGGCTGTTGGACCGCACGTCGCGGGACCGGTGGAAGCCGCGCGCAGGTTGCAGCCGGAACCGGTAGGCGTGTCCGGCCCGGAAGCCGTCGAGGACGGCTACGCCACCCCGCCAGGCCCCTCCCCGGCGGTGCCAGCCAGACCCCGAGGTCAGGTCTCGCACCCAGACGTAGTCACGGTCTACCCCGGGTGGGTCGATCCTGACCTCACCGCGGGCGCTGGGGTGGCGGCCGTCGTAGGTGTCCCGGCTGCGGCGGAAGCCGAGGTCCGCAGCCGCGGCCACCACGCCCGGGCCCAGCTCGCCCGCGAGTGCGGACAGCCGGGCATTGAGCTCGTCGGCGCGCGGCAGCCAGGAGGCCGCGACGCGGGTCAGCACCACTGACACCGCGGGGTCGACCGCCCGGGCCTCCGCGACCAGCCCGGCGGTGAGGTCGACCAGCTCCGGCACCGACCGCAGCCCGAGCACCAGGTCGTTGAGCCCGAGGGCGATGACCAGCACGTCGGGCCGGTAGTCCTGGACCAGCGTGCCCAAGGGCCGCTCGAGGGCGGCCAGGCTCATCCCCCAGCGCGCGGCGTGGTCCCGGTCGAACCGCGGGTCGACGTACGCCCGGGAGCGCAATGAGCCGGTCTCGGCACGGTAGACGCCCTGCCGCGGGCCGAGGAGGTCCACGGCGACCCCGGCGGTCTCGAGGTGCTCCGCGAGGCGGTAGCGCCTGTCCAGTCACCTGCGGCTCCCTGGGTCACCGAGTCGCCGAGCACCAGGACCCGAAGCGGCTCCGCGGTGGTCGTGGAGGCCTGCAGGGATGCCACAAGGGCTGGTGCCGACAGCAGCGTTGCCGTCAGCACCAGCCCGAGGACGTGTCCGATCACCGTGGGGAGCGGTGGGTCAGCTGCCCCCGCCGGTCAGCTTGTCGCGGAGCGCCTGCAGCGCCTCGTCCGAGGCGAGCGAGCCGCCACCGGTCTCCGGCGCCTGCTCCTGCTCGCCCTCGGGGACGTCGGCCGAGTCGGAGCTGTAGGACGTGGCCTCGCTGGCCTCGGCCGCGGACACCTTGGCCTCGGCCTGCTGCTTGACGTGCGCCTCCCAGCGAGCGTGCGCCTTGGCGTACTGTTCCTCCCAGGCCGCGCGCTGCTCGTCGAAGCCCTCGAGCCACTCGCCCGTGTCGGGGTCGAAGCCGTCGGGGTAGATGTAGTTGCCCTGGTCGTCGTAGGTCGCGGCCATGCCGTAGAGCGTGGGGTCGAACTCCTCGACCTCGGAGGCCGCGGCCGTCTCGTTGGCCTGCTTGAGCGACAGCGAGATGCGGCGACGCTCGAGGTCGATGTCGATGATCTTGACCATGACGTCGTCGTTGACCTGGACGACCTGCTCGGGGATCTCGACGTGACGCTCGGCGAGCTCGGAGATGTGCACGAGGCCCTCGATGCCCTCCTCGACGCGGACGAACGAGCCGAAGGGCACCAGCTTGGTGACCTTGCCGGGCACGATCTGACCGATCTGGTGGGTCCGGGCGAACTGCTGCCACGGGTCCTCCTGCGTCGCCTTCAGCGACAGGGAGACGCGCTCACGGTCCAGGTCGACGTCAAGGACCTCGACGGTGACCTCCTGGCCGACCTCGACGACCTCGGAC
>Ga0136611_10000617_pt1 | contig 23918 bp, 21 predicted proteins | sample AntDrymUQ2232306_2_FD_106645 | JGI IMG/M metagenome (GOLD analysis project Ga0136611, IMG submission 106645) | Polar desert sand microbial communities from Dry Valleys, Antarctica - metaG UQ223 (23.06) | ecosystem: Environmental > Terrestrial > Soil > Desert | place: Antarctica: Dry Valley...
CGCTCGATGCGCCGCGTCATCAGGTAGCTGTACGGCGACTCGCCGTAGGCGAGCCGGAACTCGCGGCTGAGGTGCCCGGCCGACATGTTCGCGCCGCGGGCGAGCGCCTCGACGTCCAGCGGCTGCGCGTACTCCCGGTCGATCCTGTCGCGGACGCGGCGCAGCTGCGCGAGGTGGCGGAGGCGCCGCGTGATCACGACCTCCTCGGGCGTCGAGTGGTTGTGTCGCACGTCCGCATTGTCCCGAGCCGACTCCCGGCTCGTCAACTCCCGTGCCTGCCGGTTTCATGTGAGTCGACCCGTCAACATGCCTGTCGTCCCGCAGCGCAGCGAGGGATCTCAATCTACCCAATCCGTCAGCGTGAGATCCCTCGCAGGCTCGGGATGACATTGGGGCTTAACTGGCTCCGAACGGGATCGCCCGAGGGGCGGGGTGACATCGGAACTGCTCCGGCTTCGAACAGGATCGCCGTCTGAGTCAGCATCCGCGAGCTCCTGCATATCGGACGAGGCACGTGGCGCACGGACATGTTGTGTCCTCGACCGCGCGGTTCGTACAGTCACGCCGATGATCGAACCTTTCCACGTGCTTGTGCCGGCTGGCAATGACGAGACATTCTCAGCCGACGCCACCGACCGCCCCGCTCCGTCGTGCGACGCGCAGAGTCCGAATCTCGATCGGCTCCACGCGGACATCGTGGCCTGCCGCGCCTGCGAGCGGGCCGGCCACATCGCCGAGGCGCGGCCGATCCGGCACCCCTGGACGCCCGCGCAGCGCACGATGATCGTCGGGCAGGCGCCGGGCGCCCTCACCCATGCGCAGCGGTACCACTTCGCCGGACCGGGCGGCGCGCTGCTCGAACGCTGGTTCGAGCGGGCCGGCTTCGCGCCCGGCACCTGGCGCGACCGCTGCTACATCACGTCGATGACGCGCTGCTTTCCGGGCAAGAGCCCGCGCGGCAATGGCGACCGCCGTCCGAGCACGCCGGAGCTGGCGCTGTGTCGGCCGTTCCTCGAGGCGGAGCTGCGCCTCGTCCGGCCGCGCCTGATCGTGCCGGTCGGCTCGATTGCCATCGACTACGTGCTCGGTCGCTACGGGCTCGGCCGGCGCCCGCTCAACGCGGTGGTCGGGCGCGCGTTCGAGCTGGACGGCCGGATGGTGCTCCCGCTGCCGCACCCATCCGGCGTCAGCCGCTGGCTGAACGCGCCGGCGCATCGAGAGCTGGTCGAGCGCGCCATCGGGCACCTGCGTGACCTGCGCCTGACGCTCGACCTCTGAGCCGCGACCGACACCTACCGCCGTGCCATCGCAGCGGAACGTGACGTCACGATGGGCGCGACGAGCGCAGCAGCCAGGTGTGGGCCTTCGCCCGGAGGTGCGCCGGGGCGAAGGGCTTCGGGAGGTAGTCGTTAGCGCCGGCCTCGAACGCCTTTACCACATCGTCCGGACAGTTTGAGGCCGAGAGGATGATGATGGGGATCTCCCGAACGGACGGGAGGCGCCGAAGCGCCCGGCAAAGCGCCAGCGCATCCTGCCCGTCTCCCTGCACGCTCAATAACACGAGGTCCGGCCGCTCGGTCATCGCGACGTGCAGCGCCTCGGCGCAGTCCTGGGCACGCCTGACCGCGAAATCCGCGCCGAGCAGCGCCCGCACCCGCTCGGCGAGCGCCGCGTCACCCTCGACGTACATCAGGCGCGGCGTCGCGGTGGGCGGGGTGGCGCCCTGCTCCTCGGCCGTGAGGAGCTGTTCGTAGACGAGCGCGTTCTCGATCGCGACGCCGCAGCGGACCGCGATCGTCCCGAGCGCCCGCTCGTCGTCGGCCGTGAACGGGCCGCCGCCGAGCTTGTTGAGGATCTGGACGGCGCCGATGACGCGCCCGGCTCGCGAGCGCAAGGGCGCACAGAGGATGCTGCGTGTCCGGTAGCCCGTCTGGCGGTCGATGGCCTGATTGAAGCGCGGGTCGGCGTAGGGCTCCGGGACGTTCAGGACGGCGCCCGTGCGCACGACGAAGCCCGCGATGCCGCGATCGGCGGGGAAGCGGAGCTCTTGCCGCTCGAGCCCCAGGGCGACGCGCGACCAGAGCTCCTGCCGCTCGTCGTCGAGCAGGAAGATAGAGGAGCGGTCCGCTCCCATCACCCGAACAGCTTCGCGCGCCAAGAAGTCAATCAACGCGTCAAATGCCCGCTCGCGACTGAACGACTCAGCGACCCCATGATCATCGGTAGGCTGCATCGTCGCCTCGGCGCGATGAGCGTGACGGCCGGCTGGCACGTCGGTCATCGCATCACCCTCGGCCCCCGCCGAACTGATCCCGAGTGAGCCGCATCGTAGCAGATTCGGCCCGCGAACGACATCATTTGAGCGACAGTGTAGCCGGCCCGTGATTGCACGTGTACCCGCCGTCATCCCGAGCGAGACCGGAATGGGACAAAAATCGGGGCGGCCAGTTGGCCGCCCCGAGATGTGGGTACGCCCGGAGGGATTCGAACCCCCGCATCTGGCTCCGGAGGCCAGCGCTCTATCCCCTGAGCTACGGGCGCGCGTCTGCTGAGTGTACCCGACCCGTTCCGGCCGCGACAAACCGAGAGATCCGCGCGTCGTCCGTGTGTCGGCCGCGGGGTGCCGCTCGACCGGCCGACGCATGCAGTTCGAGCGGCACCCCGCGAACGGCGTGGGTCAGCCTCGCGCGCGGCGCTCCTCGAACAGCTTGCCGACGTGCCGCATTCGTTGGGCCGCCGTGAAGTTGGTCAGCACCGTCAGGCCGATCAGCACCAGCACCAGCGCGTACTCGTGGAGGATCATGCCGACGCCGAGGATCACGATGCGCTCGGGCCGCTGCAACAGCCCCACCTCGCAGTCGAGCCCGAGCCCCTCCGCCCGCGCCCGGCAGTAGCTCACCATGAACGACCCCGCCATCGCGAGCGCGGCGGCCACCATCGCGACCGCGTCGTCGGTGCGCATGAACCAGACCATCAGGCCGATGAACACCACCGCCTCCGAGTAGCGGTCCAGCACGGAATCCAGGAATGCGCCGTACGCGCCGGCGGTGCCGGAGGCGCGCGCGACGGCGCCATCCAGGAAGTCCAGCGCGTTCACGAGCAAGAACAGCACGCCGCCGATGGCGAGCCATCCGTCGGCCACGATCGCGGCGACCGCCACGTTGAGCAAGAAACCGGCATACGTCAGCCAATTGGCTCGCACGCCGGCGCGGGCGAGCCCCGCCGCGAGCGGCTGCACGAGCCCGCGAACGCCGACCTTGACCGATTTCATCCAGACGGCCATATCCTCAGGGCCTCATGTTTTCAGAGCCTCAGACGCGGGACCATCGAGAACGTGGCCCGCTCCATCCAACGCGGCCGCCGGTCGATGTGACCGAGCTCCGCACTTCGCGCGTCGATCATCTCGTCGTAGTAGCCTAGGATATCGCCCGCCACGCGCGCCCAGTCGTAGAGGCGCGCCGTCTGTCGCCCGCGCTCGCCCATCGCCCGGCGCAGGTCGGCGTCCGCGAGCAGCCGCGCGAGCGCGACGGCGAGCGCGGGTGCGTCCTGCGGCGGGACCAGCAGACCTTCGCGACCATCGGTCAAGACTTCGGCGTAGCCGGGGATGCGCGAGGCAACGATCGGCCGTCCGGCCGCCATCGCTTCGAGCAGCACGATCCCGAAGCTCTCCTGCCCAGTCGATGGGGCGCAGAAGACATCGGACATCTGGTAGGAGCGGACCAGCTCCTCGGCCGACACGTATCCGGCGAACTCAACTTCGTGCCAGCCGCGCGTTTCGGCATACATGCGGTAAAAGTCCAGCCTGGCGCCGCCGCCGCCGACCACGCGCAGGCGGGCGCTCGGGAACGTCTCGCGGACGAGCGCCCAGGCGTTGAGGAGGTACTCCAGGCCCTTCCGCTTCTCGAGCCGACCGACGAACAGCACGCCGAGCGCCCGATCGTGGGACCGAACCGGCGAGGATGGGGACGTCGCGAAGCGCGCGTAGTCGATGCCGTTCGGGATGATTCGATAGTCCCCCGCGAATCGACGGGCCACGAAGTCGCGCGCCGGTCCGGACACCGCGATGCGGCCGTGCAGCCGGTGGAAGAAGCCCCGCAGCATCGGCTTGGCGTAGAAGTACCCGAGGCTGCGCCGGCCGAAGGCGTGGAAGGTGCCGATGTTGACCGACTGCGAGTGCCGCAGCACGGTCAGCGGGAGCGCGGGCATCAGCGGCTCATGGAGATGGATCACGTCGAACGCCTCGGCGCTCAAGAGCTGCTTGACCTGCGAGTAGCCCTCGAACGGCCGCGTGATCCGCGCGACCGAGCCGTTTGTGGGGATCGGCACCACGCGGCCGATGCGATGGACGACGGGCCGCGCCGGCAGGGACTCCGGGTCGGCCGACGACGGCGCGATGACGTGGACGTCGTGCCCGCGCCGGAGGAACTCATCGGCGAGGTTCCGTACGTGCTCGGTCACGCCGCCGGGATATGGATAGTCATACGGCGAGACCAGCGCGATCTTCACCGTACTACTCCCCCTCAGCATAGCCTGTCAGTCGTCGTCGCGAAGCCTGCCGCGACGATGCCCTCGGCGCGTGCCGATCCTCCGCGCGTCCACACTCCCGGTCACCGAGTCTCCCGTCCCGAATCGGGCCAGATGCGCTGGAGGACCGTCCACTGTTCCGGGTACCTGCCGATATGGTACTCCAGTCGGGCCGCCATCGCGGACGTTAACGCGAGCATATCCGCCCGAATCACGCCTGTCGGTGTGACATTGATGGGCGGATCGACGATGCCCCGCAACCGTCCGTCTCGCCGGCGCGCGGTGAACGCCGAGAGGACCGTCGCGCCGGTCCGGAGCGCGAGCACCGCCGCGCCGCTCGGGATCGGCGTCGGTCGTCCGAAGAACGGCACGGACAGCGTGGCCGCGCCGAGGTCGCGGTCGACCGCCAGGAACACCAGCTCGCTGCGCCTTAGCGCGGCCGTCAAATCGGCGGCGAGCGACGGGCCGATCGGCACCATCCGGAGGGCGTGGCTGCCTCGCACGGCCACCAGCAGGTCGAGCAGCTCGGGCGGGTCGAGCGGCTCGACGACGACGGTGGCGCCGCCGAAACGTTGGGCGAGCGCCTGCGCGCCGACCACCAGGCTGCTAACGTGGGCGGTCACCACGATGGCGCCGCGCCCCCGCGCGAGGGCCGCCGCGACGTGCTCGGTCCCTTCGAGCCGCACGAAGCCGGCGATCTCCGCCTCGGACATGGCCGGCAGGCGGAACGTGTCGTAGTAGTTGCGGAGCACGTGCCGAAAGACGTGGCGGCCCGCTCGCTGCCGAATGCGGGCCGGCCGCCCGGCCATCGTCCGGGCCAGGTTCGCCACGACCGCCCGGCATGCACAAACGTTCGTCAGGCACAGAAAATCGCCCGATGCGTCGAGGATCGGATACCCCACGCGCGGGGGCACCCGGCCGGCGAGCCAGACCGCAAGTCGGTATCCGGCGACAATCGTGCGCGGGCGCAGGCGGGCAAGCACGGCAGGGCGGCGCTGAACGGCTTGGGGCATGCTCAACGCCGTCACAGGAGAATCACGGCGCGGCGTCCGATGGACGGACCACGTACAGATCCCACGCCTCCGCTCGTCGGTCACGGCATGCAGATGCCGCAGGATTGGCGGTACTGCTCGACCTTCGTCCGGGCCTCGACTGTGCGGCGTCGGTCCCTTGCGCAAGGTTCGCCACAGGTATAGCTTTCGTCGTCAGGGTGACTCGTGAGGGCCTGCTGCACCTCGGTCGCGGAGTATCGCGACTTCGGGTCGGGGAAGCCACTTCGTAGGATCATCCCATGCTGGCAGACGGTCTGGTGGGCGAGACAGATCAGACGACCGGATCGTTGATCGGAGTAGCGGACGATCTGACGACGTGTCCCCGGCGGCAGGCCGGTTGGGGGCTTGGCGTGGGGTTCGTCGATGATGATGGATGCTATGATCTGCCCGGCTGCGACCCGACGGACTACTCCATACTCGTTAAACCAAGCACGAAGCGCCCAAGTGCAGACCGCGCGCGGCTTCGGCCTACCGGAGGGCATGATGAACCTCAGTGACGAGCTCCATCGTCAGATCCAGTCATACGTCGCGAGCGCCATTGAGGCGGATACTCTGTTCGGCTGGCTGGCGAGCGTCGCGCACGAGGCCCCCGACTCGTCCGACGCGACCGCCCGTGAGGCTTGGGGGACGGCGTTCCTGTTGTTGTCGGAGCTCAGTTCCGGCGACCTGAGCGAGGATGAGGTCAGGCAGCAGTTGACCGAGCTCATTGGTCGCCAAGAGACCGGCGCCGCCATGCTGGCGACCGTCACGGTCGCCCCGTGGTCTCGGGCGCCCCGCCTCCATTGATATCGAGCTTGCCGTTCTGCTCCTGGGCAGCATGGTCGGCCAACATAAAGGCCCGAACCTGGATGTCGTCTCCAGGCAGGGTTGCTCGCTTGGGTCGCGGCGGTCGGTTCGGCATGCACCATCCTCCAGATCCGGGGATCCTGGCGCGGCTAGGACTCGCACCTGGCCGCATCGCTCCGAGGTCGCGGCGGCGCTTAGAACTGATGCGCGCAGCCACCCGTGGAAGCCTACTGTACGCGACTCGTCGTGGCGCGCCCATCCCGCCGCTCGATACGCGAGTTCTGAGCGACTCTTCGGCAATCTACCCGTGCCGAACTGGCTCACACGCTGACAAATTCCCAATCTACTCAGAGGCGGGCCACATGTCCCTAAACATGTACCACTGCGACGGGTGCTGGCGAATCTGCCGCTCCAGCCAGGTCGTCACGAGCTGAGTCAGCGCGATGACATCGCGGTCGCGGTGAGCGGTCGGCTCGAACTGGAGCGGCGGGCTCACCACGGCCACGACGCGGTCGCCGCGACGTACGCCGACCGCGCCGACGATGCTCGCGCCGGTCCGCAGCGCCAGCCGGGCGACGCCGTCCGGGATGCGCGTCTCGGCGCCGAAGAACCGCACGGGCGCCCCGCCGCTCGCCAGTGGACGATCGACGACGACGGCTAGAATCTCGTTGCGCCGCAGGCACGCGTACATCTCGCGGGCGCCCGTCTCCATCGGGATCGCATGCAAGCCGACTCGCTCGCGGATCGCCTGGACGCGCTCGTTCCAGGCCGGCGGCTCCAGCCGCTCCACGACGGCGTTGACCGGGAAGCCGCGCGCAGCTACCAGCGCGGCGGGTAGATCCCAATTGCCGATGTGGCCCGTGATCAGCAGCATCCCGCGTCCACGGCCCAGAGCAGCCGCGATGTGCTCCCAGCCCACGATATCGACGACGCGCTCCAGCTCGTGGCGATCGAACTGGGGCAGGCAGAGCACGTCGATCGAGTAGCGGCCGTAGTTCCGGAACACCTGCCGTACGCGCCGCTCGACCTCGGCCGGACCGGCATCCGGCCCGAGGACGCGCCGCATGTTCGCCGTCGCGCGGGCGTGCTGGCCGCTCCATGCCTGGGCGATTGGCGGCGCGAACACGGCGGCCAGGGTGTATCCCCAACGGCGCGGCAGTACGCGGAACAGCAAGCTGCCCAGCACATGCGCCCAGAGCGCGATCATGCACGGCGCTCGGCGCGGGGAACCGGGGCAGACCGCGCCGGCGCCATGCTTGCTCCGGCTTGGGTTGGGCTAGTCCGTCGGAGCATCGCCGGTGGACGACGCATCCCACTCATCGGTGGCACGCGGGCTCGTATCGCCGGTGGCGCGAGTCTGGGCCGCCGCCAGCGACTGCGTGTCTTCACCCTTGATGTAGGCCTCGACCATCTCGCGAGCCTGGTCGTCGTGGTACTGGATCGGCGGCGACTTCATGAAGTACGCCGACGGCCCTTCGAGCGTCCCCGAGATGCCCCGGTCGAGCGCCAGCTTGATGCAGCGAACCGCGTCGATCACCACGCCCGCCGAGTTCGGCGAGTCCCACACTTCGAGCTTCAACTCGATGTTGAGCGGCACGTCCCCGAAGGATCGGCCCTCCAGGCGGATGTACGCCCACTTGCGGTCGGTCAGCCACGGCACGTAATCGCTCGGACCGATGTAGACGTTCTCCGGCTCGATCTCGTAGTCGAGCTGCGAGGTCACCGAGTTCGTCTTGGAGATCTTCTTCGACTCGAGCCGGGTGCGCTCGAGCATGTTGTAGAAGTCCATGTTGCCGCCGACGTTGAGCTGGGACGTTCGCTCCAGCTTGACGCCGCGCTCGCGGAACAGGCGCGTCAGCACGCGGTGGGTGATGGTGGCGCCGACCTGGCTCTTGATGTCGTCGCCGATGATCGGCAGGCCGCGATCCTTGAACCGCTTCTGCCAGTACGCCTCGCGGCCGATGAAGACCGGGATGCAGTTCACGAAGCCGCAGCCGGCCGCAAGGATCTGCTCGACGTACCATTTGGTGGCCTGCTCGCTGCCGACCGGCAGGTAGCTCACGACGACGTCGGTCTTCGTCTCCTTGAGGATCTTGGTGATGTCGGCGGTCTCGCCGGGCGCCTTCTCGATCTCCAGCTTGAGGTAGTGGCCGAGGCCGTCGTGGGTCATCCCTCGGTGGACCGGGATGCCGGTGTGCGGGACGTCGGCGAACTTGATGGTGTTGTTCGGCTTCTGGAAGATCGCGTCGGCGAGGTCGCGGTCGACCTTGTTCGCGTCGATGTCGAACGCGGCGCTGAACTCGATGTCGCTGATGTGGTAGCCGCCGAGGTTGACGTGCATCAGCCCGGGAACGTCGTCGGCTTCCTTCGCGTGCTTGTAGTACTGAATGCCTTGGACCAGCGCCGACGCGCAGTTCCCGACCCCGATGATCGCGACTCTCAGAGCTCCCAACGTACACCCTCAATACTGCGTTGCTGCTACTGCAGCACCACGGTGGAGATCGAGGTTGTCATCCCGAAGCGGAGCGAGGGATCTTACCCATCCAACAGCCTCGGCTGGTCAGCGTGAGATCCCTCGCAAGCTCGGGATGATAGGCCAGTTGACGAAGCTGCCGTCAGCATCTCGTTGCACATGTACTCGCTCATGGGACGACGGCCCTCCGAGATGGTACCATCCTCACGAGCTCGTCGGGCCATTGCGTGCCCGAGTGAAAGAGGCAGCAGCACCCATGCGCGAGGATCTGAGCGCGCTGCGCTCGCACATTTCCGATCTCCTGGAGCGTCTTTGACTACGCCGCCAAGCAGCGGCGTATCGAGGAGCTCGAGAAGGAATCGGCCGTCCCCGACTTCTGGGACGATTCGGACAGCGCCCAATCGACCCTGAAAGATCTCGCGAGCGTCCGCGACGAGATCACACCGTGGATTGAGCTCCTTGCGCGCGTGGACGAGGCCGAGATGATGCTCGACCTCGCCGAGGAAGCGGACGACGACGCCACGCGCGAGGACGTGCGGGCCGAGCTGTCCTTGATGCAGCAGCAGCTCGTCGATTTGGAGTTCAAGCTCGTCCTGTCGGGGCCGTATGACAAGAACGGCGCTCTCGTGTCGGTCTTCGCGGGGACCGGCGGCACCGAGGCCCAGGACTGGGCCGACATGATGCTCCGCATGTACCTGCGCTGGGCCGAGCGGCACAAGTACAAGACCGAGCTGCTCGACCGCTCCGACGGCGAAGAGGCGGGCATCAAGAGCGCCACGATCCAGATTCGCGGCGACTTCGCCTACGGCTACCTCAAGAGCGAGCGTGGCACGCATCGGCTGGTGCGGATGTCGCCGTTCGACCAGGCCCACCGGCGGCACACTTCGTTCGCCAAGATCGAGGTGATGCCCGAGGTGGACAACACCATCTCGATCGACATCCGCCCCGAGGACGTCAAGATGGACATGTTCCGCGCGGGGGGACCCGGCGGGCAGAACGTCAACAAGGTCAGCACGGCGGTGCGGCTCACCCACGTTCCGAGCGGGATCGTGGTGGCCTGCCAGACGGAGCGCTCACAGCTCCAGAATCGCGAGACGGCGATGATGATGCTGCGCTCGAAGCTGCTCGAAATCGAGCTGCAGAAGCGCGAGGCCGAGCAGGCGGCGCTGCGCGGCGTGCACGTCGATGCGAGCTGGGGCACCCAAATCCGGCACTACGTGCTCCATCCGTACAAGCTGGTCAAGGACGAGCGCACGGCCACAGAGTCGAGCGACGCTAACGCGGTGCTCGATGGCGACCTGGACGAGTTCATGAAGGCGTACCTGTCCTGGTCGGTCGGCCGGGACGCCGGCGCGTAGTGCCGGCGTCCCGGACAGGGCGTTCCCAATACGGTGGCTTGTGCGCGCGGTGACGAGAGGCACACGGACGCGACGACAAGAGTCCTCGGATGCCCCGGAGGGTCGCCATGCCAGATGACCAGACGCACGACCTCCTCATTCGCAACGGCCGCGTGGTCTCGGTCTTCACCGGCGAGACGTTCCCGGCCGACCTCACGATCCGAGGCGATCAGATCAGCGGCGTGCTGCCGCCCGGGACGCCCGTTGAAGCCGCCGAGACGCTGGACGCGGCCGGGCTGAGCGTCGCGCCCGGCTACGTCGATGCTCACATGCACGTCGAGAGCACGTTCGCGACGCCGGCCGCCTTCGCGCACCTGACCCTGCCGCGCGGCACCACGACGGTGCTGGCCGACCCGCACGAGATCGTCAACGTCGCCGGCAAGCCGGGCCTGCGCTGGATGATCGAGGCCGGCCGCAACACGCCGCAGACGATCCTGTACGGGGTGCCGTCGTGCGTGCCGGCGCTGCTCGGCTTCGAGACGGCCGGGGCCGAGCTCGGTGCCGACGACATCTCGGAGATGCTCGACTGGCCGGGCGTCATCGGCCTCGGCGAGGTCATGGACTACCGCGCGGTCGTGCGAGGCGACGCGCGCATGCGGGCCATCGTTGACGCCACGCGGGCGAAGGGGCGCCTGATCGACGGGCACTGCACCAATCTGTCCGGCATCGAGTTGAGCGCTTACCTGGCGGCCGGCATCGACTCCGACCACACCAAGAACTCGGTCGAGGTCACGGTCGAGAAGGCGCGGATGGGGATGCACGTCCAGATTCAGGAGAAGAGCATCCGCCCGGAGCTGATCGCGGCGCTGCTGGCCCTGCCGCTGCGCCCGCCGTTCTGCCTGGTGACCGATGACGTCGCGCCGGACGCCATCGTCGAGCGCGGCCACCTGGACCACATCGCGCGGCGGGCGGTCGCGGCCGGGCTGCCGCCGCTCGAAGCGCTGCGCGCGATGACCTGGACCGCCGCCCAACGCCTGCGCCTGTACGATCGCGGGGTCGTATCGCCCGGCAAGCGCGCCGATCTGGTGCTGCTGGACGACCTCGCGTCGTTCGCGCCGCGCGCGGTGATCGCCGGCGGGCGGGTCGTGGCCCGCGACGGCGCGGCGATCTACCCGGAGCCGAGCCTGGCCCATCTGCCGTTTCGGGACACGGTGAAGCTGGGGGCGCGCACGACGGACGACTTCCGCTGGAGTATCGACGCGCCGGACGGCGAGGCCGAGCTGCGCGCGATCCGCGCCAACCCGATCGACACGTCTACCAGGGCCGACCAGATCCGGCTGCCGGTGGCGAATGGCGAGGTCCAGTGGGAGGGGCTCGCGGCGATCCTCGCGATCTTCGAGCGGCACGGTCGCGGGCCGACCGGCGCATCGCCGGCGTTCGCGCCGATCCTCGGCTTCGACCTGGCCGAGGGCGCGGTCGCCACGACCTACGCCCACGACAGCCACAACCTGCTCGTGCTCGGCACGTCGCGGCGGGCGATGACGGCGGCGGCGAACCATGCGATCGCGGCCGGCGGCGGCATTGCGGTCGTCCACGGCGAGCGCGTCGCGGCGTTCCTGCCGCTGCCGGTCGGCGGGCTGATGGCGGACCGGCCGCTCGCGGAGGTGGTGGACGCGGCGCGGGCCGTTCGCGCCGCGCTCGACGCCTGGGGTTACCGCCACGCCAACGCCTTCATGAGCGTCTCGACGCTTTGCCTGCCGGTCAGCCCCCGGCTCAAGCTGACCGACCGCGGTCTCGTGGACGTGGATCGCCGCGACTGGGCGCCGGTCCTCGTTTGAGTGCCGTGCCTGCGGCACGCATCGTCACCACCAGCGCACTGCTGCCACCATTGCGAGATGCGTGGGCTACGTCTTGATCCCCTCAACGATGCAGGCTCCCGACGAGGTCGGGATGACGCTGGTCAAGTGAAATCCCGCCGATTGGAACAGTTCCCGGTACTCGTCTTCGGTCCGTTCGCGGCCGGCGAGCAAGATGAGCATGTGCAGGTCAAGCCACTTGCCGAAGAATTGCTCGTTTCCGGGTGGGATGACCTGCTCTACGATCAGGATTTTTCCGCCCGGGCGCATGGCGCGGTGACAGCTTTCCAGGATCGCCCGGCTTCGATCGTCGTTCCAGTCGTGGAGGATCTGGGCCAGGAGGTACACGTCGCCCCCCTCGGGGAGACCCACGAAGAAGTCTCCGGCGGTCGCCTGCAATCGATCCGAGAACTCCGTCCGTTCCATCCCTTCGCCGGCTCGGGCGATGACGTGAGGGAGATCAAATAGGATGCCCCGCGTCGAGGGGTTGTCTCGGAGAATCGTCGCGAGGAGCAGCCCTTCCCCGCCGCCAACGTCGATCACAGTGCCCGCATTCGAGAAGTCGTAGGCGGCGGAAACGGCGTTCGCAACCTGCGTTGTCCAGCCGGTCATCGCCTCATCGAAGATGGCGGCAGGCTCCGGGTTCTTGGCGAAGAACTCGAAGTAGCTCGCCCCGTAGACGTGGTCGAAGGCGGGCTGGCCGGTGCGAATGCTGTGGAAAGCATCATCCCACGCCCGATACTGCTCGCCCCCGTACATGAGTGCGAGTGCGCGCATCGAGCCGGAGATGTCGCTCCGCAGGAGCTCGGCCAATGGCGTGAGTGCGAAGCGGCGGTCCTCGACCTCGCGGAAGACCCCCACGCTCGCCAGCCCGCGCAGCAATCTGAAGACGGACGGAGCATGGGCATCGCAGGCGTTGGCGAGGTCCTCGCTCGTGCGGGGCCCGTCCCGCAGCAGGTCGGCCAGGCGAAGCTGCGCGGCGACGCAGATCGACTTCGAGACCCAGTACCCGGTCATCATCCCGATCAGCGCGATGGGTGGCGGCACCGTTGCCGTGTTCATCGGAACCCTCCTCATTGCCGGCCTGCGCACCGGCGGCTAGCATGTTCGTCGGCTGCACCGTGTGCCGAACGACCATAGCCAGTCTCGCCCGCTCGGGCAGACCCGACCACGCAGACCCGCGACTTTGGCCGCGAATGCCCGCTTGGACGGGCGAAGTCGCGGCCAATAGGGAATGCGTCGCACGCCGAGTCCGAGGGCCGAATCCCGGCTGCCCCGAGGAGACCGTCAGCGGATCGACGGCATGGGGTCCACACGATGAGCGTTCAAGAATCGACGAGCTTCGCCAGGGCGCTTCGGCAGCACCGTGTCGCGGCCGGCTTGACCCAGGAGGCGCTGGCCGAGCGCAGCGGCCTGGGCATTCGGAGCATCCAGGGCCTGGAGGGCGGGGAGAGCCGGCCGCGCCGCGAGACGCTGCGACGCCTGATCGATGCCCTTCGGCTCTCGTCCGAACACACGTCCGAGCTCGCACGGGTGGGGCAGCCAGGTCCTCGTCGTCGCCAGGACGTGTCCACGACGGCTGATGCCTCTCGACATGGCGGTGGCTCAAAACCGGCCACGCGCCGAAACCTGCCGGTCCAGTTGACCAGCTTCGTCGGGCGTGAGGACGCATTGATCGAGCTGCGGGAGCGGATGCGCACGACACGCCTCCTGACGCTGACCGGCACCGGTGGCTGCGGCAAGACCCGGCTCGCCCTCCAGGTCGCATCCAGCACGATCGACGAGTACCCCGATGGCGTGTGGCTGGTGGAGCTGGCCGGCCTGTCTGAGGTGGAGCTCGTGGACCAGTCGGTCGCGACAGTGGTCGCTGTGCGCGAGGTGGCCGGTCAGGCAATCCGAGCAACGCTGCTGGCGGCGTTGCGCTCGCGCAACCTACTCCTGGTGCTGGACAATTGCGAGCATCTCATCGAAGCATGCGCCAACGTCACCGACGCGATCCTGCGGGCCTGTCCGAATGTCCGGATTCTCGCAACGAGCCGTGAGCCACTGGGGATCGCCGGTGAGGTGGCCTGGCGCGTGCCGTCGCTGACACTCGCGTCGCTCGAGCGCATGGCGAGTCCGGGCCAGTTGACGGCCGGGGAGGCGGTGCGACTGTTCGTCGACCGAGCCATGGCCGCCCTGCCGTCCTTCGAGCTAACAGAGCGGAACGCGGCGGCGGTGGCGCAGACTTGCCGCCGACTGGATGGTATCCCGCTCGCGATTGAACTGGCCGCGAGGCGCGTCACGGCGCTCTCGGTCGAGCAGATCGCCGCGCGCCTAGACCAGCGTTTCCGGCTCCTCACGGGCGGCAGTCGCGCAGGCCTGCCCCGTCAGCAGACGCTCGCGGCCACGGTAGACTGGAGCTACGCCCTCCTCAGCCCACTTGAGCGTGCCCTGTTCGCTCGGCTGGCCGTGTTCGCCGGCAGCTTCACCGTCGAAGCGGCCGAGGCTGTGGCAGGGGATTTGGTCGAGGAAGCCGATTCCTCGCCACACACCGCCCATGTTCTGGCTTCCTTGGACGTGTTGGACCTCTTGACGCGCCTGGTGGACAAGTCACTGGTGATGGCGAATCTGGAGGCTGCCGACGGAACGGACCGCTACCGCCTGTTGGAGACTCTCCGCCAGTACGCACACGAGCGACTGGTCGCGCGGGGAGAGCTCGAAGAGATCCGCCGCCGCCACGCGGCCTACTACATGAGCTTCGCCGTCGAGGCCGGGCATCAACTCCTTGGCCTCGATCAAGTGAGCTGGCTTGACTGGCTGGACCGCGACCACGACAACCTGCATGCCGCGTTGAGCTTGGCCATCGAGCGGGGGGACGCCGAGCTGGGCATGCGCATGGCGGTGGGCCTAGCGTACTTCTGGTACTTCCGCGGCCACTACAGTGAGGCCCGGGCGTTGCGGGCAGCCGTCTTGGCACTGCCAGCCCGGCCGGACTTGGCCGCCCTCCGCGCCGAACTGCTCCAGGGGGCCGGCATGCTCATGCTGCATCAAGGCGACTACGATACGGCACGCGCCTTCCTGGACGACGGAGTGACGGTCGCACGTCGCGCCGGCGACCGTGATGCGCTCATCCTAACGCTCGCGACACTTGGCTTCGTGACCCGCGTTCGGTGCGAGTACGCCACGGCTCAATCGGCGCTGGAGGAAGCTCTGCCGCTGGCTCGCGCGGCGGGTGATAGCTTCCATACCGCCATGGCGCTGCACCACCTTGGCCTGCTGGCGTTGGAAGCTGACCGAGATCTCGAGACGGCGTGGTCATTGAACGACGAGGCGCTGGCGCTCTTCGGCCGGATCGGCAATCGCCGGATGATCGGCGTCGTGCGGCTCGCGATGGGTCGGGTGGCCCAGGCGCGCGGCGACCTCAGCGGGGCACGTGCGTTGGTTGCCGAGGCGCTGAGCCTTCATTGTCAGGTCGGAGAAGTCGGGCACGTGCCCCACATGCTGAACGTGCTGGCCGCAATCGACGCTGACGCCGGACGGTCCGAGCGAGCGGTGCGGCTAGCGGGCGCAGCGGTTGCGCTGGGGGAGGCGATGGGGACGCGAGTGTGGCCGGTGATCCTGCGCGAGCGCGATGCATGGCTGAAACCGGCGCGGCATGCTCTCGGGGAGGGAAATTTTGCCCGCGCCTGGGCGTCGGGTGAGGCCATGACGCGCGAGCAGGCGGTTGCGTGTGCAATGGCAGAGGAAAGTCCCGAGTAGAGGCGATGCGCCCTCGGCCCCTCGCGGTCCCCGACCCTTCCACGTTGCTGCCGACGGCGTGCCAGGGTGAGCAAGTACCCTATCGAAGGATCTCGTCGTCCTCTCGATGGCCTGTGGGCACCGCACGCGCGTGAACAGACGTGAGGCGCGGGCGCTCAGGCGGCGGCATGGCGGTCGTCCACGGCGAGCGCGTCGCGGCGTTCCTGCCGCTGCCGGTCGGCGGGCTGATGGCGGACCGGCCGCTCGCGGAGGTGGTGGACGCGGCGCGGGCCGTGCGCGCCGCGCTCGACGCCTGGGGCTACCGCCACGAGAACGCCTACATGAGCGTCTCGACGCTCTGCCTGCCGGTCAGCCCCCGGCTCAAGCTGACCGATCGCGGCCTCGTGGACGTGGACCGGCGCGACTGGGCGCCGGCGCTGGCCTGAGCGGTCGTCGGCCGCCGGCGCCGGCGCCGTGCTCGTCTGACGACGCCGACGCCGTACTCGGTCGCCAATGTCGCACCGTATACTGGAGGCCAGATCGAGCCTACTGCGCAAGGTACGCCCGTGAGCATCGCCGCCCGCTCCACCTCCAGGGATTTCGAGTCCCGCTTCACCTCTAGGGATCTCGAGCGGCTGCCGGCCGTCGAGGGGATCCGCTACGAAATTGTCGACGGGAACCTGTACGTGTCGAAGCAGCCGCACTGGCACCACCAGTACGCATCCGACGAGGCGATCTGGGCGCTGCGAGTCTGGGATAAGCAGACCGGCCTCGGCACCGTCCTGTCCGTTCCGGGCCTGGTCTTCACGGAGGACAACGACGTCGTCCCGGATGTCGTATGGATCAGCCGTGCCCGCTTGGCGGCCGTGGCTGACGCAGCCGGTCACTTGACTGCCGCGCCGGAGCTCGTGGTCGAGGTGCTCTCGCCGGGCCTCGAGAACGAGCGGCGCGACCGCGAGGTCAAGCGCGCGCTCTACGCGCGGCAGGGTGTTGAGGAGTACTGGATCATCGACTGGCTCCGACGGGCCGTCGACGTGTACCGCCGCATCGAGAACGACCTGGCGCTCGTCGAGACGCTGACCGGCGAGGCCGTGCTGACGACGCCGCTCCTGCCGGACTTCGCGCTGCCCATCGCGGGCCTCTGGGCGCCGACGCTCGATGAGCGAGTCTGAGCAGGCCCGGTTCCACTCGGATGAGAAACATTCGATGGCCGTCCGCGACAACGGCCCGCTCGTGCAGTCACTATTCGAGGCAGTAGCGTCGAGGCTACAGCGTGGCCGGGTTTGAGGAGTTCACCGATCCCCGCCTCGTCGCCGTGTACGACCTGTGGGATCCGGTCCGCACCGACACCCCATTCTACGTCGACTTGGCAACGGAGCTGGCCGCGTCGTCGGTTGTCGATGTCGGGTGCGGCACCGGCTACCTTGCCTGCGAGTTGGCCCGACACGGCCACCGCGTCACCGGCGTCGATCCGTCGCGCCCCATGCTCGATGTCGCCCGCCGGCGCCCGAATGGCAATCTGGTGCGGTGGATCGACGGCGATGCGAGCCGCCTGGGCGACGACGAGTACGACCTGGCGGTCATGACCGGTCACGTGGCCCAGATCATCGCCGACGACGAGGATTGGCGCCTCACGCTGGCCGCGATCCGCCGCGCGCTCCGTCCGGGCGGCCGACTGGCGTTCGAGAGCCGCGATCCGGCCGCTCGCGGCTGGGAGGCGTGGACGCCGGAGACCTCGCGTCGGGTTCTCGATGGGGGCGAGCTCGGCACCATCGAGGTGTGGAGTCAATCGACCGTCGTACGCGGCGAGCGGGTGTCCTCCGACCTCCACTACCGCTTCGCGTCGTCCGGCGAGGTGCTGATATCCCACGGCGAGTTTCGATTTCGCCCACGGGCGGACTTGACGCGGTCGCTGACCGAGGTTGGCTTCTCGGTGCAGCACGTCTTCGGCGACCACCAACGCGGGCCGGTCAAGGACGGAAGCCCGGAGCTGGTTTTCGTCGCGGCGCGCGAGTAGCGCACCACACGCCAGCACGAAATCGCGGAGATCGCGCCATCGGCATCCCACGAAGTATGCGACGCGAGGTCAGGCGGCGGTGCGTGCAGCTCCGCCGGCGAAGAGGCTCTCGCGCGCGTGGCAAGGGTGCTCGACGCGGCGCATCAGTAGCGCGCAATCGAATTCGACCGAGCCGGGCGGAAATAGGCGGGCGTCCTCGAAGAAGCTGGACGACGCCCGCGCGACCGCGAGCGGCCGGACCACCCACCCGAAGCTCTCCGGCTCCATGCCGTCGAAGCGGCCGGGCGTCGCGGCCGGCGAGTAGCCGAGCGAGCCGCGCTCGAAGAAGGCCGACGCCGCGTCGACCGACACGCTGCCGCCCGGCTCGATCTTCGGCTCGCTCGACGCGGCGTCGAACGATCTGCTCCGGGCGGCCCAACGGCTCGGGCGCGATCCGCGCCCGAGCCGAGGTCATGCCGCTCGATTCAGCGGACGGGCGCGGCGGCTCCGCGCTCGATCGGGAGCCCGGCCTCGATCCAGTCTTCCTTACCCTCGGCATACTCGCGGACGTTGGTGTAGCCCAGCTTCGCGAGGTGCGCGGCGGCGATGGCCGAATTCTGACAGGGCAGGTTCGCACAGTACACCACGACCTGGACATCCCTGGTGGGGATCAGGCCGGCGGCGAGCTCGTCCACGCGATCGTGGGGCATGTTGCGGGCGCCGGGCAGGTGAGCGTCCTCGAAATACATCGGCGGCAAGGCTTCGAGCAGGATGAGCGGCTCGCGGTGATCGATGGCGGCCTTGAGGGCGTCGCGAGAGATGGTCAGCACGGTCGGACCTCCGTCATGGTTGCACGCATTGTAGTTGCACGTGCAACTACCTCGAGTGTACGACATTGTGGTTGCATGTGCAACTACTTTCGGTATACTGTCGCCGTGAGGCCCGACGAGATGATTCTGCCCCCCGCCCGCCAGCTCCCGTCCGGCCTCGACGAGGCTCGCCTGGCGGCCTGGCGCGGGCTGCTCAACTCTCACGCCGCGGCCGTCGCAGCCATCGAGCGTGACCTGGCGGCTGCCGAGGGCTCCTACCTTCCGCTCACCTGGTACGATGTCTTGCTTGCGCTCGTCGAGGCTCCCGAACGGAGGCTCCGGCTCCACGAGCTGGCCCGCAACGTCGTCCTGAGCCGCAGCGGGCTGACCCGACTCGTCAACCGGCTCGAAGCGGCCGGTCTGCTCCGGCGCGAGCCCGATCCGAGCGACCGCCGCGGCGCATTCGCGGCCCTCACTGACCAGGGCCGCGCCGCACTCCGCCGTACCTGGCCGGCGTACGCGGGTGGCATCGTCGAGCATTTCGCTCGTCACCTGACGGAGGACGAGGCCGACGTCATCGCCGTTGCCCTGGAGCGCGTGCGGGCCGGCGCGGAGTAACCATACGTGTAGCGGCGCTCCTCACTCGCGAGACTCGGCCCTGCCACTTCATCCCGCTATCATGTCGGCCGCTGGGGGAGAGATGTCGGCGAGTGCCGTGCGCTGGTCGATCGTGCTGGTGCTCTGCGGCACCCTCGGTCTGCACAACGGCTCGCGGATCGGCCCGAGCTCGCTCGTCGAGGAGCTGCGGGCGCGCTACGACGTCGAGTATGCCGGCATCGGCAACGTCATCGGCGCCTACACGATGACCTACACCGTCTCGCAGCTCTCGGCCGGCTTCCTGACCGACCGCTACGGCAGCCGCCGCCTGCTGCTCGGCGGCCTCGGCCTGATGGCGCTCGGGTCGGGCGTGTTCGCGCTCGCGTCGAGCTACGTGGTCGGGCTGGCCGGTCGCCTGCTGATGGGCATCGCGGGCGGCTTCCTGTTCACGCCGTCGATCGCCTACTGCTTCGCGGCCTTCGAGCGGGGCGCGCGCGGCAAGGCCATGGGCCTCGCGCAGTCGGGGACGGGGGCCGGGCTGGTGCTCTCGATCTCGCTGCTGCCGCTACTCTACCAAGGGGTCGGGCTTTCCGGCGCCCTGCTGGCGTACCCGCTGGTCGCGGTCGCGCTGCTGGCCGCCGTCTGGCTCGGCCTGCCGGCGGTCGATGGCGAGCGAAAGAACTCCGGCGGCGGACTGCGCGCGCTGGTTCGCATCCGCGACTTCTGGCTCTTGCTCGTCGGGTACGCCTTCATCGGCATGCTGGCCCAGGCGGCGGTGCTGTCCTGGCTGCCGACCTACCTGCGCACCGACTTCGGCTTCGCCGTGGTCGAGGCGGGGCTGGCCGGCGGCCTCGTGGCGGCCGGCCTGATGGTCTTCCCGTCGCCGTTCGGGCTGCTGGCGGATCGGGTCAAGGCGCGGCGGGTGGTGATGCAGATCGGCTGCGTGCTCGGGCTGGCCGGCTGGGTGCTGCTGCTCGTGACGCACGATGCCACGTTGGCGATCATTGGCGCGCTGCTGGTGAGCGCCAGCATGGCGGCCACCATCCCGATGCAGGCGGTCTACGCGAGCGAGCGCTTCGCCGTGGTGGGGGCGGGCACGGCGGTCGGGCTGGTCAACACGGGCGGCCAGCTGGCCCAGTCGTTCGCGGGGCCGCTCTATGGCCTGCTGCTCGACCAGGGTTTCGGATTCGCGGCGGTCTGGGCGACGACGGTGGTGCTCGGAATCGCGCGCATCGCCGTCGTGCAGCTCCTGCGCGAGCCAACCCCGGAGCCGGCCGAGCGCTGAACGGCCCCCGCGCCAATCGACTGGCAGGTCGATCGCGGCGTCGGGCAATCGAGGCGCGAGCCGACCGGCGGGACGCCCGATCGAGGTGTGTACCGATCGGGCAACGAGCCGCGAACATGACGCGAAACGACCCGAGAAGCTTGCGCCCCTCGGGTCGTCCCCGTCACCTGCCGCGCGGGACGCTGGTCGTCGTCCCGACTGCAAAACCGCCGCGGTCACCACTTGCGCGCCGACCGACCGCCGCGTCTGGCGCCGCCCTCGCGGGCCGCGCCGCACCTGACATCGAGAACATACACCGTTCGCTGAGCGGATGGAATACCCTCTGCGTCACGACGGCATCACAGGCCGATCCATCGCGGATGGTGAGGCCCATGCGGCCCTGCCATGTCATCCCGAAGGAGCGCCAGCGACTGACGGATCTCGGACAGGCCAACGCGGGACGCTCCGGAGATCCTTCGCCAGGCTCCGCCTGCCTCAGGATGACACATGAGTTGACGGCGGCCCCTGTGCATCGTCTGTGGTGCGGCGCCAGGCACATGATCTCGTCAGGATGACAGGTCTGCCGGCGGCGCTCACGTCAACTCGGGCGCTCGCGTCAACTCGCGGGTGACGCGGTGCTACGAGGGCGGTGCTACGAGGACGGCGAGGTCGAGCGGACGCCGAGCCACAGCACCTGGCCCGGGTTGCGCGGGTCGTACAGGAGCAGCCCGACGTCGCCGGCGGCCCACCGCTCGGCCGCCTCGGTCGCGCGCGACGGCCCCTCGGCGCGGCGCACCGTCGCCTGCCGGTCGCGGAACTCGAAGTGGACGACCTGCTTCGCGCTGGTCGGGTTGCCCTCCACGCGCCGGACCCAGCCGCGCGTCATCACGCCCGTCGTGCGCAGCGCCTCGTCGCGCGAGAGCCGCGTCCAGGCGAGGAGGGCGACGAGGGCGACGAGGGTGCCCATGAGGATGCCGACGACGCCGGGGCCGACGCTCAGGATGCGCAGCGCCCGACTGTCGGCGGCGGCGCCCGGTAGGATCACGGCCGTCATCGTCGCGAGCAGCCCGACGATCGCGAGCAGCGCACCGAGCCGCAGGCGCGTCCGGGAGCGATCGGTGCGGTCCCGCAGCAGCTCATCGACGCGCTCGAGGGCGAGGCCGGGCCGCTGACGCGCGGACGAGGCCGCCGGCCGGGCCGGGTGCTCCGGTGCGATCGGGTGCGGCGACGCGGCGGGGTGCGGCGACGGCTGCTGCATGGGGGGAGACTGTACGTCAGATGGGCGTGCCGAGGCGCGGCGCAGAACCCGGCGCACCGGAGAGGGCGCGGGCGACGAGGCGACGAGGGTACCGAATCGGTCTCGGCGGGGCATCGTGAGGAGCTGGGCGTCGCCGTCCCGCGCGCCCAGGCCGGCGTCCAGGCCCGTGCTCCGGCGCGAGCTCCACCAAGACGGGCGGGATGCTCCGATCATCGCACTCCTCACTCGAACGGGGGCATCGGCACGTCGGCATAGGGCGGGTCCGGGAAGTACTCGACGCCCTGCTGGACGCGGCGGGCACGCTCCGGCCCCCAGAGCCGGCCGACCACGTAGAGCGCCATGTCGATGCCGGCCGAGACGCCCGCTGACGTAACGACCGACCCCGCATCGACGTACCGCTCGTCGTCGATCACCTCGACCGTGCCCAGTGCGCGCAGGCGGTCGATCGAGCGCCAGTGCGTCGTCGCGCGCTTGCCCGCGAGCGCGCCGGCCCGCTCCAGCAGGAATGACCCCGTGCAGACCGAGGTCGTCAGCTCCGCCGCCTCGGCCGCCCGGCGGATGTACTCGATGACGCGCGGGTTCTCGACCTCGGTCCGCGTGCCCATGCCGCCGGGGACGAGGATCACGTCCGCGCGCGGCGCCGACTCGAAGCTGTGATCGGCCAGCACGCGCAGCCCTTTGGCGCAGCGGACCTCGCCGCCGCGCTCGGAGACGGTGAACACGTCGCACGCCTCCGGATCGAGGTCGCGCAGGAATGTGAAGATCTCCCAGGGTCCGACGAAATCGAGCTCCTCGACCTGATCGAAGAGGAGGATGGCGATGGTCCGCTTCATCTCGGCGCTCGCCTCGATCCCTCATGGCGCGAGAGGTGTTGCGTCACACGTACGCTCACCGACGCCACCTACTGGCGAGCCGGTGCCAAGTGAGGATGCGAAACGACCCGAGAAGCTCGCGCCCCTCGGGCCGCCCGGCCAGTTCGCCGAACGGGGCGCTGGCCGCGCCCCACCTCGAAACTCCGACGACCTCACGCTTGCGCGTCGGCCGGCCGTCGCATCTGGCGCTCCCTCGCGGGCGCGCCGCGTCTGACAGGGGAGAGCATACCGCGTCCGAGCCGGTCGCGGATTGTGCCCGGCGTCACGGGCATGTCACGCTTCGGGCGGCGTTCATGGGCCGACACCGCGCAACGCGCCGGTCTCGGGCGCTGCCTGCTGGCGGACGTCCTCGGCGAAGTGGCAGGCGCTCGACACGCCGTCCGCGAAGTCGATCGTCGGCGGCACGACCGTGCGGCAGACGTCCTGGACGAACGGGCAGCGCGGGTGGAAACGGCAGCCGGGCGGCGGATCCAGCGGCGACGGGATCTCGCCGCGCAGCCCCCGCGACTCGCGGCGGCGGGTCGGATCGGGCAGCGGCGTGGCGGCGAGCAGCGCGCGCGTGTACGGGTGGCCGGGCGCCCGGAACAGCCGATCGACCGGCCCGCGCTCGACCACCGACCCGAGGTACATCACCAGCACGCGGCTGGCAATGGCGCTGACCACGCCCAGATCGTGGGTGATGAACAGGTACGCGAGGTCGGTGGACCGCTGGAGGTCGCGGAGCAGCTTCAAGACCTGGGCGCGGACCGAGACGTCGAGCGCCGACACCGGCTCGTCGGCGACGATGAAGCGCGGCTCGGAGGCGAGCGCCCGCGCGATCCCGACGCGCTGGCGCTGCCCGCCTGACAGCTCGTGCGGGTAGCGGGCCAGGAACGTCGCCGGATCGAGGCCGACCCGGTCGAGCAGGCCGGCCGCTCGGTCGCGCGCCGTCCGCCTGTCGAGCCCGAGGTTGTAGCGGAGGGGCACCTCGAGGCTCGCGCCGACCGTCTTGCGCGGGTTCAGTGACGACGCCGTGTCCTGGAACACGACCTGGATGTCCCGCCGATACGCCTTCCGCTCGGCCGAGCTCAGCACGGCGAGTGGGCGACCCTCGTAGTACACTTCGCCCTCGCTCGGGTCGAGCAGCCCGAGCAGGACGCGGCCGAGGGTCGTCTTGCCGGACCCGGACTCGCCGACGAGGGCGACGGTCTCGCGCTCCGCGACGGCCGCCGAGACACGATCGACGGCGCGCAGATCGCGACGCGGCCCGAACAGCCCACCGCGCACGGGGAACACCTGACTGACGTCATGCGCCTCGATCAGGGGGGGAGTGCCCTCACCCCCGGCCCCTCTCCCTACCGCGGGAGAGGGGGAGACGAGGCGACGATTCTCCCC
>Ga0136611_10000618_pt1 | contig 23917 bp, 20 predicted proteins | sample AntDrymUQ2232306_2_FD_106645 | JGI IMG/M metagenome (GOLD analysis project Ga0136611, IMG submission 106645) | Polar desert sand microbial communities from Dry Valleys, Antarctica - metaG UQ223 (23.06) | ecosystem: Environmental > Terrestrial > Soil > Desert | place: Antarctica: Dry Valley...
GACAAAGATATTAATGAATATCCGCTTGATGCTGCGCTCGGCGATACCATCAGGTATTTCTACGCGGGAACTTTGCCACGCGCTTTGCAGGAACTTCAGCAAGATACCAGTGTTGCCGCCAAAGAAGCAAAGGACGATATTCTAATCCTAAAAGGTGTAAAGCCGTCGCTCTTGGCTACCGAACCTCAAAAAGTCAATGCAGTAGATTCTTTTGAAACATTAAATAAACTAGCAGGCAATGCCCAAAACGCAGCTACCGATTCAGAGCGTTTAAAAGTAATGTCAAAGCTATTAAAAATAGTAGAAGAACTAAACAAAGAAACATCTGTTGTTAGTGAAATTAACAAAGACACAGCACTCAAACCTATATTGGAAGATATAAACAAACAGAAAACGGACGGGCTAGCTCTGGCACGAAGACTATTAGATTTAAGATTTGAAGCCCGCGACAGATTAAGTTTTACGATGCAAACAAAAATTAATGACATTATCATTCGCTTCGGCAGTGATACAAAAGGAGAAAAATAAAATGCCTAAAACTATTGCTTACTTAGCTTCGGCTGTTGCAACGCTCGGTCAATTACAAATAGCTTGTAATTTTGATGAGGGTCAATTGGGAGGACAGTTAATAACTCTTCAATTAGCAAGAATTAACAGTTCTCAAGGAGAAAATGCTACTGCCGCCGAATATGAAAGAGTGCAAATTCCGACAAATATAAAGATAGGACAACTAATTTTTGTCCAACTTTCCCCCGGTCAAAATCCGGCGCAAATTACTAATACACAAGGAGCAGCAGGCAATCGACATTTATTTGATGGCGAAGCCATCCTTGGAGGTCAGCGGTTAGTTGTTATGGTTTTCAGACCAGTTTAAGCAACATTCGTCCAATACTGCATTTATTCTGTGTCGAATATGCGTCAATTCATTTGCCGGTTGCTATAGATGATTCGATGACAGGATAAATTGGTTTGTCAGCAGGTATAAATCAACTTAACGATTTCCATTACTGATTTCGGAATTCATTTGCCGCTGTCTGTAACATTCGCCAATCGAACGGAATTGATAAAGGAGGTACGGTTCGCGCGAACTTCGGATTTACGTTTGATTTAGACCCTCTATTTGCACGATTTAAACCATTTTAATTTTTTGGCAATCAGTATCCGCTGAAAAGTGGCGACTTTCTCCGGAATTGAGTTGGACGCTGTGAAGAAGTATTAAATTAACTTGTTTGAAATGTAAACCAGGTATGCGAGATTGATCAGTTTATCCTTTTCGGCGAGTTTTACCGAAATAATAACTCGCCCGTCATTTTCCGAGGAGTTAATTTTATGACGGCGGCACTAACTCAAACGCTTTAACTTTTTAGCAATAAGATCCACTTTTACAAAAGGAGTTGACACTATGTTTGGTTCATCAATAATCGAAGTTGCAATCGGAATGATATTTGTATACTTGCTGCTGAGTTTAATCTGCTCGGCGGTTAACGAAATCATCGAATCCAAATTGAAAAATCGCGCGACGGATCTCGAGCGCGGCATTCGTGAGCTTTTCAATGATGTAAAGGGCGACGGAATTGTGAAAGATTTTTACAATCACGCGCTCATACGCGGATTATACGGCGGTATATACAATAGGAAAATAAAAGCATTAACAAATTATGATTATGTTAGCCCAAGTAATTTACCCTCGTATATTCCCGCCGGAAATTTCGCTTTCGCTGTAATGGACATTCTGCTCCACCCTAAAGTCGATCCCGCTCCGACGGATAAAAAAAATGAATTATCCGATGAAAATACCACGAAAAAAGAAAATGAAGAATTGATTGATAAAAATATCGCGCAAAAAGAACCTGCTCCTGAAAACATCACGGAAAAAGAAGCCGCTCCTGAAAACATCACGGAAAAAGAAACCGCTCCTGAAAACATCACGGAAAAAGAAACCGCTCCTGTAATCATCACGGAAAAAGTAACCGCTCCTGTAACCATCACGGAAAAAGTAACCGCTCCTGTAAATCCAGATGATCCCGGCACTTCCTGGGTCAATCCTTATACAAATACTATCTCGATGGAAAGCATCCGTTTTGCAATAGATCGAAATGTCAAGGATAAAAGGGTTCAAGAAGCATTGCGGACGATTGTGGAACAGTCGGGCGGTGATATTAACTTGGTGCGGCAGAACATCGAAGCGTGGTTTAACAGTTCGATGGATCGCGTCTCCGGTTGGTATACGCGCCGGACGAAATTGATAATTCTGGCAATTGGCTTGGTGGTGACAATTTTTTTAAACGTCAATACCATCACTATTGCCAAACGTCTTTCCAGCGACGCGACACTGCGAAATGTGGTCGTTGCGCAGGCTGAAGCATATGCCAAACGTCCTGAAGCTCAAGAGGCGGATTTCAATAAAAACAGAAGCGAACTCGAAAGCCTGGGCATTCCCTTAGGCTGGAATGGTTACAAATTCTTTCTATTTGGTGAAATCAACCCTTTTAAGCATATTTGGGATGATATTTTATTACACCTAATCGGCTGGCTTTTAACTGTAGCGGCTATTTCTCAGGGCGCTCCGTTCTGGTTCGATCTTCTGAATAAATTTATGGTCATCCGCTCGACGGTTAAGCCTCATGAGAAAAGCCCTGAGGAATCATCCGAAGACAATCAAAAACTTCAGCCGTCGACTAATACACTATCTTCAGCTTCGGAAACACAAACGCTTGGTTCAGAATCAGCGGCGATGCAGGAAACATTTCAACCTCGAGAATGGAGCGAGGGTAACCCGCAGGAGGGAATCGTATGAGCGCAGGAATGAATGATAATAAAACGTCCGTTAACCGAGATTTGATGCTTCTCGCTCCTAAGTTCCGTGAAGCAGTCTCAGCCGCCCTTATAGAATGTCATGCGAAAAGTTTAGACGCTTTTGTCTTTGAAGGGTATCGTTCGCCGCAACTTCAGGCAATTTATCACGCACGGGGGCGGAGTATTATTCCTCCGACCAAGCCGGTCACAAACGCTCGCAGTAACCTCTTTAGCTGGCACGGCTATTGTCTGGCAGTTGACGTTATTTCTCAGAAGCAATTTTGGGAAGCCTCTCCTAAATGGTTTGAAGATGTAGCGGAATGCTTTAAAAATGCCGGCTGCAAATGGGGCGGCGACTGGAAGATGAAAGACCTTCCGCATTTCCAGTGGGGATTATGCAAGCCGAGTCCATCTGACATCGCCCGTCAAATCGTCAACACTCAGGGCATTGAGGCTGTTTGGAAAGTAGTCGGAGCGGCATAACCAAAAATGATGCTCCAAAGATTATTAGCCCGTTCATCGGCAATATCACAGATTGTAGCGTGAGGATTTAGCGGCAGGTCTGATGTCGTGAATCCGCGCCACAGTTAAATAACGAAGTAGAACAAATAGTTGCTTCCCATAAAATAAGGAGAAAAATTATGCCCAAAGTAGCGATAAAAAAAAGTGTCGGACTCAAAGGAGTCAACAAGTCGGAAGATGTCGTCGTCATAAAGAAAAGGTTAATCGAATTGGGTTTCGACTGGCTGACGGCGGATGAGGCGATTGGTCCCGTTACGGTTGACGCCATTCGTTTATTTCAGGCGATAAAGAATGGTTTCGACACGGTTAAGATTATTAAAAACGATGGGTTGATAAATGTGGACGGCGACACGCATCGCTGGCTGCAAGCCGCCAACGCCCCGCATTGGCAAAAGATGCCCGCCGGTTCAAAAGCGCAGGGATTCGTCAACGATGAAGTCACCGACACTTCCGATAATCACGATTTCGGAACTGGCTGGCTGGCTGAAACTTTGCGAGAAACGGGCGCGAGCTACCGCGACGATTTTCTGAAAACACATTCCGACACCGCGCTTTTGAGAATCAACGACGCCAGCAAACCACGCGGCGGCGATACTTCGATGCACGCCGGACACCAATCGGGACTGGTCTGCGACATTCGGCTTCCGCGCAAAGACGGCGGAGTCGGCGGAATCGAAGTTACCAGTCCGAACTACGACCGTGCTGCGATGCGGGCGATTATCAAGGCGTTCAGAAAACAAAAACTGGCGGACAGGGTTTTGCTTAACGACACGACTTTGATAGGCGAGAGATTGTGCAGACCGGCAGCCGGGCATCACGACCACGCGCATTTCGAGATATTTCCGCCCGTCCGGGAAATGGATTCGGATTAAATACTTAACCAATCAAAAATATGAGTAATATTACGCAAAGTTTGTTACGGCTGAAAGATTTAATCTTTCCATTTCTGGCAATTCTGTTGATGAGCGTCGGCATATTTGCCGAAGACGAAAAGCCGCCGACGTTGGCTTCTCTCAATGGTGTCGAGGTAACGGGTGTCAGAAACACGAAACCGCCTCAAGAAGCGAGAGCCGGAATCGGCGACAGAATCGAGGTCTTCGTCAAGGATTTGGATATATTAACTCGATACGCGAAATGTAAGTACGAGGACGGTAGAACCATCGTCGGCTGCACTCCGCAAAACATCGTGCTGTTTTTGGACGGCAGGGAAATAAAAGGACTGCTTCCCGATTCGGGCGCACCGCAACTCGACCCGGGAACTTTGCAGTTTAATCTGGAACGCAAAAAAGATATTGACAAGGACATTGATAACGATAAAGCGTGGGCTGACCTGCTCGGCGCACCGAAACCCGACGAAAGTTTTTTCCTTCGTCAAACGGCTCTCAGCATCGGCTTTCAAAACGGCTATCCGTTTCCGAGCAAAATTAAATCGGAAAAAGATTCCGCAGTAAAATTCGAGTTGATTCGCGTTCGTAAGAATTGGTTTTACGCCTGTTCGATTTTGCTTTTCATAATTCTCGGCGCGTTGTGGTTTCTGGCTTGGTATACCGAGCTGCTGCGAAGCGTCGGAACGCCGCCGAACTTTAACGAAAAGACCGGCAAGGCTAATTCGCTTGGAGATTACGGATTTCTCGGATTGAAAAAGTATGAACATAAACCTTACAGCCTCGGACAATTTCAGATGGCTTTTTGGTTTTCTCTCGTTATCCTCGCGTTTTTGTATATCTGGCTGGTCAACGGCGCAAGCGACACAATCACGGTTTCGACACTCGGTTTAATCGGAATCGGCGCGGGAACGGCACTCGGCGCGGCGGCAATTGATTTCGGAAAAAATCAGGGAGATAAAACCGAACTCGCCAATCTGGAAGCCGAAGAAGCATCTTTACAAAGTGACATTGCTACGCTTATCGAACGAATAAATCTTCCAACCGGAACGCCCGCCCCCGATGCCGCCGCCCTAGCTCAAATAGCCGCCGAACGCGAAACAAAGCAGAGTCGGTTTAACTTGATTTCAAAACGAATTCCGCAGCTAAAAAAATCGTTAGAGCCGAGAAAATCGAATTGGTTTTTAATGGACGTTCTTACCGACCACGGAACCGGAATTAGTTTTCACCGTTTCCAGATGTTTGTTTGGACGCTTATTCTGGGAATTCTTTTTGTCTTTCAAGTTTGGTATCGGTTGTCAATGCCGGAATTTGACACGACTTTGCTCGCGCTCCTGGGCATTAGCTCCGGAACTTATCTCGGTTTCAAAATTCCCGAAAGATAATAGACGAGCGGAAAAATCCGCATAAATATAAAAAGGAGAATAAAAGATGAGTGAGATAAAAATAAATTTCGCTTCGAGATGGAAGCTAAAATCAAAGCCATCTGACCGGAAAAAGTCAGTCATCATTGCGCCGACCCCGCCGGACGAAACGACGTTGACATTTCGCCGTCATCCATCGTCAACAAACACGCTTTCGAGAATGCCGTCAACATCGCCCGGAACAGCGGGAAAGTCAGCCGATTTATCACGCCGAATAACGGCGACCCGGCTTATCATCTCGAAATACCGCAACCTTAAACAACTTGAACATTCAAACGATTCTTAAAATCAACAGGAGGAAATATGGGAAAAACAGGAATTATTGTAATTGACCCCGGACACGGCGGGAAATTTGAAGTCGGCGGTTCGTCCGCCAATAACGCAATCAGCGCGAGCGGAGTGTTGGAAAAAAATATCACGCTCCGAATGGCGTTTCTGGTGCGCGAACAACTTGCTCTGATTGCGGCTTCTGGAGGGCATAGTCTCACCATTATCTTAACACGCGAGAAAGATGAAAACTTGGGACTTGCCGCCAGAGCAAATATCGGCAAAAAGAGCAAAGCCGATTTGTTTTTATGTATTCATTGCAACGCCTTCAACGGAAAAGCGCGTGGAACCGAAACGCTTATCAGTCCAGTGGCTTCCGGCAATACGAATCACGCCGCCGATAAAACCTTTGCACAGTTGATTCAAACAGCCGTTTTCAAGACGATTCAAGCGCGCGACTCAAAAGCGGTTGATCGGGGCGTGAAAGACCAAAAGTTAGGCGTTTTAAGAGATTCGGACTTAGGGACGAAAGCGCGAGGTTGTTTGGTTGAAATGGAGTTTATAGATGTTAAGGCGGTTGACGAATTACTTAACATCGGAACAAACTCACCGCAAGTTCGTCAGGAAATCGCTAAAGCAATGGCTGATGCTCTTATTACAGCTTTGTAGATTAATTTAGCGAAAAAAAACTCTGCGGAATGACGAAAGCAGTTTTACCCAAAAAATATCTTAAAGCTATCTCAAAAATAGAAGGCGATGTTTTGAGTCCCGTCTTCAGGCGACTTTTAGTTAGGAAATCGCCGCCTGAAGGCGGGACTCAAAACTCGTGAAACTATTTTTGAGACAGCTTCTAATTATTTCAATGCGAACAAAGACGATCGGGTAAATGTCCGGAAAGGAAAGGTAAGTTTTTGACAAAATCAAACCGGCATTTGCAGATTCGAGGCGCGAAAAGGAGAAAATTATCATGCAAAAAATCAGAATCGGAACATTTAACGTCAATAATCTGTTTGAGCGTCCAAAGGTGATGGAACTTGAAGGCTTTAACGCGACGGGTAAAGCGGTTCTCAAAGATGTGGCGGATTTGGAAGCGTTGCTTGAGAACAGTTCATACGCGGGCGATGTCGGCGATAAAATCGTTGAAATTCTGAACAAGTATTTTCACGATATGCCGACCAATCCGTGGTTCACGATAAACGAGATTAGGGAAAAACTCTTTAGTATCAAACAGGACGGTTCCGGCATTGCGCTCAAAGCGCAAGGGCGCGGAAGTTGGCTCGGTTGGGTAGAATTGACTAAGCAAACCACCAACGAAGTCAGTATCCAAAATACGGCGCGAGTCGTCAAAGCGATTGACGCGGACATTCTTTGTATTGTCGAAGTTGATGACCGAATCGCTTTAAAGCGTTTCAACGAATTTCTGCTGAGTAAGGAAAATATCGAATACCCGCACGCGATGGTGATTGACGGCAATGATGAGCGCGGAATCGATGTCGGCATTTTGTCGCGCTATCCGATTGCGTCAATAAAAACTCATATTGACGACGAATATAAATCAACTAATGGAAAAACCTATAAAATTTTCAGCCGTGATTGTGCCGAATACACGATTGACATCGGCGGCGGAAAGTTTGTTCATTATCTTTGCAATCATCTGAAAAGCAAAGGCTACGGTTCGCCCGCTTCCAACAACGCAAAGCGCAGACGGCAAGCCAACCGCATCGTCCAAATTCTGCAAACTTATGATTTGACCAAAGATTTAGTCGTCGTCGCGGGTGATTTGAACGACACACCGGGCAGCGCACCGCTCAAAAATTTGATGGAAGTTCCGAATCTTGTTGATGTCTTGAAGGATGTCAATCCGAAATGGACTTATCACACGGGCAGCGACCAAATTGATTATTTGCTGGTTTCCCAGCCGATTGCCGATAATCTGAAGAAGGTCAGCATCGAAAGGCGCGGCATCTTTCGCAACAATAATGTGAGTTTTCCCGAAGTAACCAACAAAGTTACGCAGGCTTCAGACCACGCGGCGATATTTGTTGAATTCGAGGTTTGATAAATAGTAAATCAACAGTTGTATAAGACGGCGAGGTAGGAAAACAACCTGCTTCTAAAAAAAAGGAGTCAATATGAATAAAGTTAAATTGTTTGCATATGTAGTTTTAATTCAGTTTTTATTTCAAGTCAATACATTTGCCTGGGGTGACACGGGACATATGGCGGTCGCGCAGATCGCTTATCAAAACCTCGATTCCCCGGCGAAGAAAAATCGCGCCGATGAGTTGGTAGGTTTAATACGACTTCAAAATGCGGATTCTGAAAAAACTTATGATTTCGTAACATCCGCCTGTTGGATGGACGACATCAGAGATTCGCCGATGTTTGAGCCGCTAAAGGATTGGCACTTTATCACTCAGCGCTATATTATCGACAACGCCGTTGCCGACGAGGAGCCGCCGCCCGTTAACGCCGCTTCGATTCTCAATTGGCTCGGCAGCAAGCTCAATGATGAAGACGAAGCGGACTTGAAAAAGGCGTATTATTTAGCCGAACTCAACCACCTAATCGGCGATATTCATCAACCTCTGCATTCTGTTACGCGCTATACGCCGGACAGAAAAGGCGGTGACCGAGGCGGGAATTTTTTTCCTCTCGACGATGCCGCTCCTAGAAAAAATTTACATTCATATTGGGATGCCGGCGGCGGTCTGTTCGGTTTTCGAGATGTAGGTCGTCCGCTAAACGAAACCAGGCGAAAGACGTTGGCAGCTTATGCCAATAAAATTATGAACGATTATCCGAGGTCGGCAATGATCGGTGAGATTAATGATTTGAAGCCGAACAATTGGGCGAAGGAAAGTTTTAATCTCGCAAAAATTAACGTTTATCAAGGTATCAAAGAAGATGTAATTCCGAGCGATGCCTATCGGGCAAACGCTCAAAAAGTTTCCGCCCGACGAATTGCCCTGGCTGGCTACCGGCTGGCGGCAATCCTAAACAAGGTTCTTTAACAAGCGTCAGATAAAATTTGAAAATCGGGTTTTCGCGAAGTTAAAAAAGCAAAAGATAATTGAGGTCTTTTTTGTAATTGAAGACCTAAACCAAGCTATTGTGTCACGAGCGTGTCTATGTCTCTCAAATTAACACTGCAAATATATCGGCGGATAAAAACTATTTTTGTCCGCCGGTTCAATACATTAAACTTATGCCAAAAGATACCGGAGAAGAAAAAACATACGAAATTTCAATCGCAAAAGTCTTGCGCGATGAATTAAATCATATCAAATACCAGATGCCGCCGAATTCTTCCGGCGAATCTGTTGAAAAACTGAGCGTAGTGTTAAAGGAATTCTACAATTCAAATCTTTCCGCTCTGTGTTTTTCGGGCGGCGGAATTCGCAGCGCGACTTTCGGACTCGGCATTGTCCAGGCACTGGCAAAACACGGATTGCTCGATAAATTCGATTATCTTTCGACCGTCTCCGGCGGCGGATATTTAGGCTCGTGGCTTTCGGCTTGGATTCGCCGCGAGCAGATGGGCAGTGATGAACAGCACATTAAAAGACTTGAATTATTGGAAAATAAGATTTTTCTCAGATTAGAGAAAAAGAATCTTAGCGATGCGAGACAAGAGGAACTCAAACGATTGAAGGAAAGGATTTCCGTTTTAGCTTTGACAGAAAATCTCCGGTTGTTTGAAAAATACAAAAAGACGCGGACCGACGGAATCGAATCGGTGCAGGAAAAATTAAGAGAAAATTCAATCTCAGATTCGGTTTGCCCGAACCCGGAGCCGAAACAGCTCCAATACCTGCGTGAATACAGTAATTATATGAGTCCGAGAGTCGGGCTTTTATCGGCGGATACGTGGACTTTTCTGTCAATTTATGTAAGAAACTTATTTCTTAACTGGACAATTTTTATTCCGCTGATTGCTGCTATTCTTTTGATTCCGAGAATTTTCTTTGCTTTTACCAAAATAGACACAACTAATTGGTGGCTTATAAATCTAATGCTTCCGATAGGTCTCCTTGCCGGAAGTCTCGCCGTTCGCTTTACCATCAACAAACTACCGAGTAAAAATACCGACACGCCTGAGATTAAACACAATACCGACGGATGGGTTTTAGGTTTGGGGATTTTGCCGCTGCTTGTTCTGGCTTTTGCGGCAACGACTTTTTGGGCTTGGTATAATCGGCTTGAAAACGCTCCTAAATTATATTTTGATGTTCTCCCTTCACCTCTAAATCACCGATCAATTTATTTTATTATTTTTACGGTTTTGATTTTTGTGTTCGGTTATCTGCTTTTCCATCTTACAAAAAGACCTTGGGTTAAATTAGATTGGAGGGGAATTTTAGCGGCAACCGCTTCGAGCGCCGTCGGCGGATTGATAACGTGGCTGGTCGTAAATAATCTTTTCGATACTGTGTTCTTTGCCAGGACTAAAACCGACCCGTATTATTTACCGCTTTACGTTTGCATCGCCGTGCCGGTTTATTTATTGACTTTCTCAATCTCTTCAATTATTTTCGTCGGGCTTTCGAGTATGTTTGTAACCGATGACGACCGTGAATGGCTGGCGCGGCAAGGCGCCTGGATTTTGATTGTCTGCGGAGCCTGGTTTGTAATAAACAGCCTGGTTTTGTTTGGTCCGAGTGGGTTTGAGAGTTTTATCGAAAACATTAAAAATTTGATTTCCGGCGAAAAGTCTCTTTGGTTTGATTATGTAAAAACTTCGATTCTTCCAATTATTGTAACAATTTCAGGTTTCTTATCATTAGTCGGCGGTTTTTCCGGCAAATCACTTGTTAAAGATCAACCGACAAAAAGCAAACTATCCAAATTTTTGTCGGTCGCGCCGCAAATCGCCGCCGTTGTATTTTTAGCTTTTCTTTTAATCGCTTTGGCTTACGTTTCGAGCATTGTGCTTGCTTTGAGCGGCAATTTTCTTGCCGGGTTTTTGGGCAAATTCTTAGATTGGTCGATGCTTGGAAACATTACACACCTGAACGTCCTTTCTCAAGCCCAAACAGGATATTTGTTTGTCTGGCTGATTATCTTGTCAACGATTGGAATCGGAATGGCTTTCTTTATCAATGTCAACAAGTTTTCGCTGCACGGCACTTACCGCGACCGCTTGATTCGAGCGTATTTGGGCGCTTCACACGCCAATCGCAAAGGCAATAAATTTACGGGTTTTGACGATTCAGACAATTTTCAACTGCATCGCATAAAAGGACAAAAGCCGTTTCATATTATCAACGCTACCTTAAATCTCGTTGCCGGGAAAAATCTCGCCTGGCAAAATCGCAAAGCCGCTTCTTTTACAATGTCGCCGCTTCATTGCGGCAGTTGGCTGCTCGGCTACCGCTTTTCAAATGAGTATAATCGCAATAAAAATTTGACCAGATGCGCTCATTTAAGATTCTGTAACAAACTCGACAATCCTTGCCCTCTCGTCGATAAATCCTGTAATCCTCTGACCGACAACGCTGGAAATCCGGTATATGGCGTTGAGAATTGTCAATTTCCAGGAAAAGCTCTGCGGCTCGGAACGGCGATGGCAATTTCGGGCGCGGCGGCAAACCCAAATATGGGTTATTATTCGTCGCCGGTGGTGACGTTTTTGATGTCGCTGTTTAATATCCGGCTCGGCTGGTGGCTCGGAAATACCGGCAAAACCGGCGATAAAAAAGATAGTAGAGGCATAAAATTTTATACAAAATCAAGTCCCTCGATTGCCGTGCTGCCATTAATCAACGAAACTTTCGGTCAAACGGACGAAACCAAACGTTATTTAAATGTTACCGACGGCGGACATTTTGAAAATCTCGGAATCTATGAAATGGTTCTGCGCCGCTGCAAGCTGATTGTCGTAAGCGACGCGGCGGCGGATGAAAATTTCACGTTCGGCGAAATTTCAAACGCCGTCGAAAAGTGCAAAGTTGATTTGGGCGTGGACATTAAATTTAACGAAGATATAAAAATCTATGCCCGAAACATAGCGAAAGACTTTGCCGACAGACAGTATTTTGCCATCGCGGAAATTATTTACCCGGAAACAAATCAAAGCGACAAAAAAGATAAAAGTTATTTGCTCTATATCAGACCGACATATTACGAAACCGAGCCGACTGATATTAAACATTACGCAAACTCAAACGAAAAATTTCCTCATCAATCAACTGCCGACCAGCTTTATGATGAAAAACAATTTGAGGCTTATCGAGCCTTGGGATTTTTCACAATGGAGGAAATTATCGAAAAAACAAAGTTGAGTGATTTTTTAAAGAACTTATAAGTTTTCTGCATAAAGTTGAAATTTAAAAGAGTTAAGCCGGCTCATCTGAAAACTTGACCGAATTGCTGTATTCCGAAAGAGCCGATGCCTTTGAGTCAGAAGTTAGAGACGAAGCAAATTGTTTTAATGTAAAGGGAGAATCTTTTATGAAACGGAAAACTATTTTGATTGGGATTTTAACATTGGTTTTGTTTGTTACATCTTTTCTGAGATTGGATGTTTTAGCACAAATGCCGAAAACTGAAATTTATAAAGGAATGTGCGACGCTTCGGCGGCGGTCGCATTCGATAAAAATATTTTCATTGTCGCCAACGACGAAGATAACGATTTGCGAATTTTCGAGAGAAATAAACCGGACGTATTGCAATTTCTAAAATTATCGGAAATCTTTACGGGTAAGATTTTAGACGGTAAAAAGCACGAAATTGACATTGAAGGCGCGGCACAGTTGGGCGACAAGATTTTTTGGATTGGTTCGCACAGCACAAATAAAGACGGAGAATTCAGAACTGACCGACATCGTTTGTTTGCCATTCAGGTCAAACGCGGCACAGACGGAAAATTTAACGCCTCGCCCGTCGGAGGAATTTATTCCGCTTTGATTTCCGACCTTGAAAAAGATTCTCGTTTCAACGCTTTCAAATTGAAGGATGCAATGGCAATCGCCCCAAAGAACATCGGCGGTTTGAGCATTGAAGGTCTTGCCGCTACGCCTGACGGCGCGCTGCTGATCGGTTTTCGCAATCCGCTTCGAGGCGGGCAAACGGTTAACGGATTTTTAGTCGGCGGCAAGGCGTTAATCGTTAAATTGCTTAATCCATTGGAAGTTATCAAAGGCAAAACCGCAAAATTCGATGCCCCGATTGAACTGGAACTGGACGGTTTCGGTATTCGCAGTTTGGAATATTACGCCCCAAAAAAAATGTATGTGATTGTTGCCGGAGCGTATCACGAAAATGAAGAAACGCCCACACATAAACGCGAGATTTCTCGTCTCTACACTTGGTCGGGAAATCAGAACGATGTTCCGAAATTGTTAAAAAAAGTGGATTTGACCGGATTAAACATCGAAGCGGCATTCTTTTTTCCGCAAATGAAAAATAGCGTCGAACTTTTCAGCGACGATGGTAAGTCAAAAGTTTGCACCGACATTACCGAGACGTTTCGCGGATTACTGCAAAAGTTCTGAGGATTTCTAAGGTAAAGTATTTGAGCAGAATATTTTATTGCTCAAACAAACAGAAGGTTACTTTGAGCAAAAGTAACCGCTTGAAAAAGAATAGATTACAGATTTCACCGCAAACCTTGCCCGAATTGTTCCGTGCCGAATGAGCCGATACCGTTTAAACGGAAACTGAAAAAAAATTGATTTTTGCGGCGAGTGCCGGCGTTAAAAGTGTAGTATTGCGCGGGTAACAGCACAGCAGCCGTAGGCATAGCCAAGCGTGAAAAGAGAGCTGATAAGTGTTGTATTTTGAAAAACGCGGCGGTTTTGGAAATCGAAAAAGAGCGATGTGCCGCCATATAATTCGAGTTTGCCGGGAAAAATGGATGGACCCTATTGGGAGCCGCGGAGGATTTCCGGTTCTTTGTCGTTTTCATCGAAAAATTGCTGTTGCGAAGGAAGCAGCGTAACAACGGCACGAGCGGCGCAACTCTGCCGGATATTTCCTCAATGACAACCGGAAATACACAGCCTTTCCGCGCATCAGGCGGCACAGCCGCAATTCTGCGTAACATCAGTAAATAAGATTTGATACAAACAATTTTTAAAAAGAGGAAATTTTATCGGTCGAGCAAATGAAAAATTGGTAGTTCGCAAATCACCCAAAATGAGAAAGCCTATCTTTGCCCTGCACGGAAAATGGAAATGCTGAAAGTAGATTCCGGGACAAATCATTTTCGTTGAAAACAAAACTCTATGTCAATGCTTTGCAATCAGATTTCAAAACTTTGCGAGGTGATGAATCCTGTTCAACTCTCCGCGTTAGGTGAGCAGAGTTATACAAAAACCCGGGTTATGCTGAAACCCAACTTACCAGGTAATAAATGCCGATGCCGATGCCTGCCAACAGCAAAACCAACGCGACGATGCCGAGCGCAACGATTGCCTTAAACTTTTTGTAACGCTTGTCGTCAGGCGGCGAAAGCTGGCTTTGCGGAAAATAGGGCGGCGGTCTGTCCATAAGTTTTTCTCCTCTTGTGTTTACACTTTTATCATAGCCGATAAAGTTTGAAGTTCCAATCTTGTGTGCGATAATTACTCCGCTTTTATATTGACTTTTTCGGATTCCGTCAGCAACTACAGCTTATCGTTGAAGCGTCTTACAGATTCCGTCGAAATTATTTCTTTACATTTTTTTATTTAGTTTTTTATGAATTTCTTTAAATCGTTCCTGTTGACAGCTTTTTCAATCATCTTTTTTTCTTTCACTTTTGTCTTACCGGTTTCGGCTCAAACCGGGAAACCGAATTTTAACCGCACTCAAACTTTCGACGTTCAGCATTATATTTTACGAATCAATTTTGACCGTCCTAATAAAAAAATTTACGGCGATACGACCGTCCGACTAAAGCCTTTGAGCAATAATTTTAAACTGATTGAGTTAGATGCCGCCGGATTAGATTTTGAAACCGTCGCGCTCGTGCCTGAAAACAAAATCCTGCAATTTCGCACGTCTGGGGAAAAAGTCTACGTCGAACTCGACAAAATTTATTCGCCGGAAGATACGATTTCAATTCGATTCGTTTATACGGCGATGCCGAAAAAAGGCATTTATTTTGTTGATGCTGAAGTCGAAAACGGGAAAATTATCAGAGATTCACAAATCTGGACGCAGGGCGAAGCCGAAGAAGCGCATCACTGGTTTCCCTCATTCGATTTTCCAAGCGATAAAGCGACGACGGAACAATACATTACTGCCGAAAAAGGCGAAACTGTTGTAGGCAACGGCGAATTGATTGGACAGACGGAAAATTCGGACGGCAAGGTCACATTTCATTATAAAATGCCTGTTCCGCATTCGACTTATCTCGTTTCGTTTATCGTCGGGAAGTTTGTCAAAGTCAGCGAAATTTACAGAACGATTCCGCTCGGTTTCTATGTTTATCCGGGCAAAGAATCAATCGTTCCAAAGGCTTACGGGCGCGCGAAAAATATGTTTAGGGCGTTTGAAGAACTGACGAAAATTGATTATCCATATAATAAATACGACCAAACGATGGTTGCCAATTTCAATTTTGGCGGAATGGAAAACATCACCGCGACGACGATGGCGGATACGGAAATTTTCGCCGCAGATTTCAATTTTGCCCAAGACGGAGTCGAAGATCTCGTTTCACACGAACTCGCGCATTCCTGGTTCGGAAATCTCGTCACTTGCAAAAATTGGGCGGAATTGTGGCTCAACGAAGGTTTCGCCACTTTTATGGAAGCCGCCTACCGCGAGAAAATGTATGGACGGCAGGATTATTTAAGAAAAATTCGCTCGGACGCGAAGCAGTTTATCGTTGACGACGCGGTGAACAAAAATCGTCACGGGTTATTCAACCAATTGGCGCGTCCCGATGATTCGATTTTTGACACGACAACTTACCAAAAAGGCGGCGCGGTCATTCACACTTTGCGCGAAACCGTCGGCGACGAAGTTTTCTGGCGAGCGTTAAACGTCTATCTCAACCGGCACAAATTCGGCAACGTCGAAACAAACGATTTGCAGAAAGCGTTGGAAGAAACTTCGGGCAAAAATCTCGAATGGTTTTTCCGGCAATGGGTTTACGGTGCGGGAAGTCCGAAATTAGACGTGATACAACTTTACAATCCAAAAAGCAAAACGCTGCTCCTGACCGTTTCACAAGTCCAAAAAGTTGACGGCATCACGCCCGAATCTTTTATTTTGCCGTTAGAGATTGAAATAAAAACAACCAACGGAACAAAGACCGAAAAACTCGAAATCAAAAATCGAGTGGAAAATTTCTCATTCAAATTAAACGGCAAACCGACCGAAATCAAACTTGATAAAAACGAAAAAATTCCGCTCAAAACCGTCAGAATTCAGCCGCTGATCATACAAAGTAAATAATTTTATGAAGATGTGAGTTTTTTAGAGAGTAATTTATTTACCGTTCTTGATTCCCAATTTGGCTTTTAAACGATTTACGTCTTGAATATCCGATGCCAGATTTAAGGCTTTTTGCCAGGCGTTGCGGGCTAATTCCGTTTTGCCCTGTTTTTGATAAACGTCGCCCAGATGTTCGTTAATCGTTGACGAAGCCGTATCTATTCCCGCTGCTTCTTTCAGATACTTTTCAGCTTCCGGGTATTTTTCGAGTTTGAAAAAAGCCCATCCAAAACTGTCCAGATAAGACGGATTGGTCGGGTCAATTTTGACTGCTTGCTGAATTAATTCAAACGCTTCGTTGATATTTTTGTCGCGTTCGATGAGAAAATATCCGAGATTATTGAGCGCAATCGGATTGTCCGGCGTCTGCCGCAGAATTTGCCGCAGTGTTTCTTCGGCGGCAGCGTAATAGCCGGACATTTGCTGCGCCGTTGCCAAAGTCAGTTTAGCAATTTGGCGGCGTTCTTCGCCCTTTGCGGCGGAAAATGCTTGATTGGCGGATTCTATCGCTTCCTTTCCGCGATTCGCCTGGCTGTATAAATTTGAAATGAAAAGATAATTGGTGAAGTCGTCGTAAATTGCCGGAATCGCCGTCACAATCGAATTTCCGTCACTTTTGTCGGTTTCAGCAATCGGCGCGGGATTTATCGTTTTTTTTTTACTAAAGTCTTAACGAGCGCGACCGCGTCATCAACCTTTCCGTTTTCGGTCAAAATTAAGGCTTCGAGCCGCAGTATTCCGTAATCGTCGGGACGCTGCAAGCGAAGAGCGCGGACAGCCGTTAAAGCCTCTTGCTTCATTCCGTTTTCACGATAAAACGAGATAGTTTGCCGGTCGGCGAAAAGATCGTTTTTGCCGAGAATCTGCCGGGCGCGTTCGATGGTTGATTTAACATCGTTCGGACGATTCGCGTTTTTATAGGTCTGAATCATTTTGTCAAACACCGAAATTACAAAATCGCGCTCATCGTCGCCAATTCTTTCGTTATTTCCGACTCCGCGCAAAACCAAAGATTTTTGATAAGCGGCGATTGCCTCGTCCGTTCGTTTTGCTCTTGCCAGCAAATCGCCGAGCGCGACTTGCAGATTCGCGGCTGAAACCTTGTCGCTGTCGGCTAATTTAGCGGAAGCCGTTTGCAGAACTTTGCTCGCATCTTCAAACTTTCCGGCGCGAACCTGCGTTTCGGCAAGCAGAACGATTAAAGCCGGATTATTGGGATTTGCAAAAACGGCTTGCTGGAGAGATTCAACGGCAATTGAAGCACCATCTTTATCGCCTGACTCGACGGCTTGACGAAGCATTTCGATAGCTTCGCTATTTTCCGGTTCGTCGGCGACCGTGCGGCTGATAATCTCCAACGCTTCGCGCGTTTTTCCCGTTTTCAGCAATGCGCTTCCGAGTTTCAGCGACGCGCTTTCAGGCGAAAGATTTTCCTGTCCGCCCATCCAGCCGCTGTAAAATTGCGAATCGAGCGGCGCGGCGGAAGCAATCCATTTTTTTAGTGATTCGACTCTTGCTTCCGCGTTATTCGTTTTGTCGTAAAACTCGCTCAAAAACGCCCACGCTTCGGCATTTCGTCCGTCGAGTCGCGTCACTTCCTTCCATTCGGCAATTGCTTTCGGCACGTAAATCGGGTCGAGAACGTCGTTATTCAGACGGCTTTTAATGGTGTAAAGCCGCGCCAGAATCCGATGCCCGCCAAAATTATTGCGGTCGAGTTTCGTCGCCGTCGAAGCGAGCAGTATCGCTTCATCAACATCGCCCGGCGGCATCGTTATCGCTAATTCCGCCAGAGCCGTATAGCCTTCCGCCAGATTAGGGTTTAGTTCGACTGCTTTTTGCAAAGCCTGTTTAGCAAGTGCCGCGCCGCTCGCCTTTCGGTTCTGCCGCCGCGCCGGACTCGCATTCCAATAATATCTCTGGGCTTCCAGAAGTTTTGCGTAGGATTGTTCCCGCCTTTCGCGTGAAATTTCCGTTTGTCTTGATTTCTCCAAATTTTCCGGCGGAACATCAGAAATTTTTGTCACTATTTTTGTCGGCGGATTTTCAGGTGAAACTTGCGCGAAAACAGTTGGCGCGGCAATTAAAAAAACTGAAAACAAAACAATTTTTGCAAACTTCATAAAAAATAAAAACCCCTTATTAAGTATTTTCCAAATTTGCCGCAATCTTTTTCCAGACTGACCGGCGCGGAAAATTTATCAGAAAAACCACTAACGCAATTGCTCCGGCTCGCAGCATTTCATACGGATTTCCGCTCAAAAAAGCAATTACAAAACCGATTAAAGCAATCAACTCCGCCATCGCGCCGAGAAGTATGGCATTCTTCTGTAAATCCCGCAGAAGACCGAAAATTCCTTTGAGAAGAACAATGTCCCGCAATCGGTCCCAACGAAAAAGCATCCGCCGAAGAATGAAACTTCCGATAGCGATAAATAACGCCCCAACCCAAAACGGCGTCAAATCATCAGATGATGCGCTGTTTTGGAAACGCGGAGCGACTATCCAGGCAGCAATTATAAAAAGAATAGTTAAGGCAATCTGCCCTGCCACAATAAAAGCGGTTGCCCGATACCGCTTTTCGAGTTCGGCTTGAATTTCGGCGAAATTTTCCATTGTCAAACTATTTTTGCTGCGGTTTTTGCTCCTTCGGCGGTTCCGGCTGACGCTGTGAAATTATCGTCGTCAATGCTTTCGGAATCTGCGAAGAGTTTATATCTCCCTGATTTTCGATAACCTGATCAATCAATTCAAACTTTGATTTGTCGAAATCGCTCGTCATTAAAACGCCGTCTTTATCAATCGTCATCGGATAAATACCGAACAGTTCGTTTTTGAAATTTTGCAGAAATGATTTATCTTCCGGCGGCAAAACTTTCATCCTTTCGGGATTCGGCTGCGGAATCGTTGCGCCGATTAACTGCAATTGTTCTTTCGATTTTTCGACGTAATCGCTGTTCGGAAAATCGCGCACGATGCGCTGAAAATATCGCGCCGCTTCGTCGGTTTCTTCTTCGACGAGATAGGTGACGGCGAGTTTATAGAGCGCTTCATCCATAAATCCGAAATTCGGATATTTGTCGAGGATTTCGCGGTAACGCGATTGTGCGCCCTTCAAACCGCCTTTTTGCTGGTCAACCGAAAGTTTGTAGTAATAATTGGCGACATAAAGATTATGAAGTCCGAGATTGTCCTGCACTTGCTTCAAACGCTCGACGGTATCTTTCTTTAAAACCGAGTCCGGGTATTGCTGCAAAAGCGCTTTCAGACGCTGTTCGGCAACTTTCGCCCGCGTCGCGTCGCGGTCGGGCAAACCGATTTGACGCATTTGCGATTCGGCGATTTTCAATAAAACGCGGTCGGCTAAAGGATGTGTCGGGAAAAATGTCAACCAGTCCTGATACGACCCGGATGCCTGGATAAGTGCGCTCGTCGAGCCTTCTAAAAAGAAAGAATCGGCGACCGCCAATTTTGCCATCGGCAGATAGGGCGAATCGGGGTAAGTCGTAATAATCGTTTGAAAAAGAAGTCGTCCGACATCGTAATTCGCTTTACGAACTTCGCGCGTAGCGACGACGAACAACTCACGGTCGCGTCCCGGCGTGACGCTTCCGATAAGTTCGTCATATTCGTCATTACCGCCGCCGCCGAAAATTCCCAGGAATTTTTTCTTTTTCTTAATGTCGCGCGGTTTTCCGACATCGGATTTCGGATTAGAACGTGCCGTCGCGGTTTCGAGAAACGCATTATCGGCTCGCGTGTTTAATTCGGAAACTCTTTGTTCCAATTGGTCAACTTCACTGTTTTCATACTTTTCGGCACGGTCAACCTTTCCGCGTAAACTATTAATTTCCGATTGCAAACCCGACGCTTCCTTTTCCAGGCTTTTGAGTCTGCCGAGCGGCGTATTCGCATTACTTTTATCGTCTTTTTTACCTTTGTCGCCGCTTGCATCATCTTTCAAGCCCGAAGCCGCGCTGCCGAGTGAACGGCGCATTGTTTCCAATTTCTGCCGCATCACTTCCAGGCGCTGCGAAACAGTTCCGTCACCGGCTGTATTTTTTTGCGCGTAACCCGGCACGACAACAAAACTCAATGCAGCTAACAACAACCCGAAAAAAAACAATTTATTTTTTCCTAAAACCATAATTACCTCAATTTCAATTACGAATTTCAAATTACGAATTTCAAATTGCGAATGTCGAAATAGATTTCTTCATTCGTAATTCGTAATTTGAAATTCGTAATTGCTTTTATACCCAAACAGTTCCCGCGTCAATTAATTCTTTTACCGATTCCGTCGGCGTTCCTTTGCCGAACACAGCCGAACCGGCAACTATAATTTCCGCGCCCGCTTCAACAATACACTTGATGTTGCCCGCATCGATTCCGCCGTCAATCTCGATTCTTGTTGCAAGTCCGCGCTCGTCAATCATTCGGCGCAGTCGGCGCAGTTTATCAAGCGAAGTCGGTATAAATTTTTGTCCGCCGAAACCCGGATTAACCGACATCAATAAAATAAAATCGGCATACGGCAAAGCTTCTTCAAGCGACGCGAGCGGCGTTGCCGGATTTATCGCAACTCCTGCTTTCCCGCCCGCTTCTCTGATCGCAGTCAAAGTTCTTTGCAGATGAACGTCGGCTTCGACGTGAACCGAAACCATATCCGCGCCTGCCTTAACAAACTCGGCAGCGTAACGATTTGGCTCGACAATCATTAAATGGCAGTCAATCGTCAGTTTCGTCGCTTTTCTGACTGATTTCAAAACCGGCAAACCAATTGTAATATTCGGAACAAATCTGCCGTCCATCACGTCGAAATGCAAAACTGTTGCTCCGCCCGCTTCAATTTGACGAATTTCTTCGCCGAGCCTTGTAAAATCTGCCGATAAAATAGAAGGAGCAATTTCAAACATTATTTGGTTTTGCTTTTTATTTTTGCTTTTTACTTTTTTCTTTTTTCTTTTTTCTTTGTTGCTAAATATAATTTTTCAGTTGCTTTACTTTAGGGTTTCGGCGTTGCGCGCGGACGAACTTCGCCGCCCGCCGGTTTTGTTGTCAAACCCGGCGGCGCGGATGTCGGCTTTGCCGGTTTATTATTCGGATTCGGGCTTGTATTTTTATTCCCCTTCTCGGAAGAGTTCCCATCCGTGCCGGAATCTTTTTTATTGGAATTATCAGCGCCGACCGAATTTGAATTATCGTCGGGTTTATTGGCGATAACGTCGCGCTTGGTATCGGCTTTCTTCTTATTCGAGTTCGAGTTTGCGTTGGCTTTGTTTGATTTTTTCGGCTTGTCCGAAATCATTTCCTCGATTTTTTCCTTGTCGTCTGCTTCATCCTGTCCGATTTTCTTAATCGTCGTCGGAGCTTCTCCGCCTTCGGAATCAACCTTGCTGGTCACGACTAAAATCATCTGTCCGGTTTTAACCGTATCGCCGGCTTTCGGCAGTTGTTCTAAAATCGTGTTTTGTTTTTCGGCACTGTAGCGGTCGGCGCGTTTTTTTATTTTCAAACCGAGCGCAGTTAATTCCCTTTCGCTCTCGACAAAATCCTTGCCCGTAATCTCCGGAACTTTAATTTCGTCGCCTTGCAAAGACATATAAACCACGCCGACCATTCCGACTAAAAATGTTCCTGCCAGCGCAGCGGCGATAAATAATTTACCGATTGCCGAAAATCCTGATTTTATTAATCCCACTTTTGATGAACTCCAAAATTAATCGAAAGTCTAACATTTTTTCCGCCATCCGCCGAATGAAAAACCGTTAAACCGTATAGTGAAAAATAGTGAAAAATAGCAAAAAACTATTTCTTTTCGTAAACCGCGATGAAGAAACCGTCCATTTCGTCTCTCTGCGGAAAAGTTCGGGCGAAAACTCCTGAGGTCGTAAAAAGTTTTGGCAAATCTGGTTTAATTAAATTGAAATCTCGATTTTTCGCTAGAAATTTTTCGCACACCGCTTCGTTTTCTTCCGTTTCGAGCGAACAAGTTGAATAGATTAGTTTTCCGCCTTGCTTGACTAGCTTTGATGCGTTTTGCAGGATAACAAGTTGTTTGGCGGAAAGTTCCGCAAAATCTTTTTCATTCAGAAAATAGCGAATTTCCGGGTTGTGCCGAATCGTTCCCGTTCCCGAACACGGCGCGTCGAGCAATACGCGGTCAAAACTCTCATCGGCAAATGGCAAAGTTTTTTCCGCGTCGTATTGCACAATATTTACAAAATCAACTGCTTGCCGACGGCAATTCGCTTGCAGGAAACTTAGTCTTTGGAAATGTAAATCACCCGCCACCAGTAAATTTTGAATCTTGAATTTTGAATTTTGAATTGCAATCTGAGTAGTTTTGCTGCCGGGCGCGGCACAAACGTCCAGAAATCTTTCACCTTTTCTTAAATCAACCGCCCGCCCGATCATCTGCGAACTTTCGTCCTGAAAATAAATTTCGCCCGTTTCGGCTAAAGCAAACAGTTCTGCGTCATATTTTTCGGCGATAAAACAGCCTTCGACGTATTTTGATTTTTCAAACCGTGTTTCATTTTTACTAAAAATCTTATTTTGCTCGTTTACGGCTTTGCGGGAAAATTTACCCGTCAAACGAAATGAAATTTTCGGAATACAATTATTAGCAGCCGCCAATTTTTCCGTTTCCTCAAACCCGAACTGCCTCTTCCATCTTTCAACCAACCAACGCGGATGCGAATTTTCGATTGATATTTTTTCAATTTCATCGGCAAAAGTCAATTCGATTTTTTCCCGGGTCGCGCGGCGCAAAACGGCGTTGACAAATCCTTTCGCCGAAGTTTTTTTCGCTTTTTGAACAAGATTCACCGATTCGTTAATTGCTGAATACGCCGGAATTTTATCGAGGTAAATCAATTGATAAAGCCCGATTCGCAAAGCGATTTTTATCGCCGCATCGAGTTTTTTATTGTTTGTGAAATTTTCGATTATTTTATCGAGATAAATTTGCCGACGAAGAACACCGAGCGTTAATTCGTGACAAAGCGCGCGGTCGTCAGGCGCAAGTTGTTCTTCATAATAGGGCAAAAGTACTGACGAAAACGCTTTTTCCGCTTCGATTTTGGTGAGAATTTCAAACGCCGCCATTCGCGCCGGCGAAATTCTCGTCATTTGACGATTTTTCAACTTTGGTTTTAATTTCAAAATCATTATTAACGCGAAGACGTTAAGGAAAAATAAATGTTTTCTATCTCTGCTTTCTAAACTTTAAAGTCTTTGCGCCTTTGCTTCTTTGCGTTAAAATTTCCTTCTCTATTCATTTGTGATTTCAGCCTAGAATATCGCCGGTTTGAAGTTTAACGCCGTTGAGAAAATCGCGCGTCGCCATTTGTTTTTTGCCTTCAAGCTGCAATTCATCAATTTGCAAAAGCGTTTGATTTCCGCAGGCGACGTAAAGTTTATCGCCCTTTGCTTCGATTATTAACCCGTATCCCGGCTTCGATTGTTCACTGATTACGGGTTTCGCCTTCAAAATCGTTAATTTCCTTCCCTGATATTTTGTGTAACTCGTCGGAAACGGTTGAAAACCGCGCACGCGATTTGAAATTTCCCGCGCCGCCAAATTCCAATCA
>Ga0136611_10000619_pt1 | contig 23882 bp, 24 predicted proteins | sample AntDrymUQ2232306_2_FD_106645 | JGI IMG/M metagenome (GOLD analysis project Ga0136611, IMG submission 106645) | Polar desert sand microbial communities from Dry Valleys, Antarctica - metaG UQ223 (23.06) | ecosystem: Environmental > Terrestrial > Soil > Desert | place: Antarctica: Dry Valley...
CCCCTGAGACGCGCGCGCCACAGGGCGGCGAGATGACCGGCACCGAACGCGGGCGGGAGGGGTAGACCGTGCCAACCGGGGAACCGAAGCAGGATGCCCCAGGCGCGCCCGGTGGACCGGCGTCGGCCACGGCCTCTATAGAAGGAGACGCGGCGCCGCCGGCGGTAGTCGCAAAGAAGAAGGGCGAACGGCCACAGCGCGGGCACCATGATGGCTCGCTCTACCATGATGAGAAGCGCGACCTCTGGCGCGGCGTCGTCATGCTGGACGGCAAGCGGTACTGGCTCTCTGGCAAGACAGAGGCGGCCGTCAAGCGCAAGATTGCCGACAAGCGCAAGGACTTCTACGACTGGTCCCTGACCGACCCCAACCGCATCACCGTGGCGCAGCTGGTGACCGACTGGTTAGAGAACGTGGTCAAGAAGCGCCGCCGCCAGACGACCTACTCTCAATACGAAAATCCCATTCGCGTCTACTTCCTGCCCCGCTTCGGGACAAAGCTGGTCCGTGACCTGAAGCCGCGCCAGCTGGAAGCGTTCTACGGCGAGCTGGAAGAAGGCACGGTGACGCCACACTACAAGCTCAAGGCGGACGGTACCCCCTGGGCAGGCGGCGCCCGCCGTGCCATAGGGCTGGCGCCCAAGAGCATCAGGAACCTGCACACCGGCCTGCACGCTGCCTTTGAGCGTGCCGTCCGCCATCGCATCATCCCGCGCAATCCGGCCGATGGACTCGAGTTGCCGGCCATCCAACGGCGCAAGAAGATGGCCTTTGGCGTGGATGATGTGCTGCGCTTGCTCCGGCACAGCCAGGATGAAAACGACCCCAATTACCCGCTGTGGGTCTTCCTGGCGCATACCGGGCTGCGCATCGGGGAAGCACTGGCGCTGCGCTGGGCGAACGTAGACCTCGATACCGGCTGGTTCCTGGTGGAAGAGGGTCTCGACCTCGACCGCACCGTAGGCGAAGTCAAGACGGACGCGGGCTACCGGGATATCCCGCTCACCTCGACTGCGCTAGAAGCCCTGAACGCGCACAAGGCAACGCAGGACGCGCACAAGGCCGCCTATGTGGAAGGCTATGAGGATCACGGCCTGGTCTTCGCCACGTCCACAGGCAAGCCCGGCAGTGAGCGCAACGCCCTGCGCTCCCTCTCCCGGCTTACCAAGCGCGCTAAGGTGGACATTCACATCACCCCGCACGACTTCCGGCGCATGTGCGCCAGCCTGCTAGTGGCCAGCGGCGTAGACATCACCACGGCCGCCGCCATCATGGGCCACAAGAACGCCAGCGTCTTGCTTGATGTGTACGCGCAGGCCTTGAAGGGGCCAAAGCGGGCCGCTGCCGACAAATTGCAGGCCCACCTTGGACACACCCGCGCGCTGCCGGTGCCGGTGCCGGTCAAAGTGGCCTAAACTGTCGCACTTTTCGGCAAAGTGTCGCACGAAGTGTCGCACTAGAATCAAAAATGCCCCTCGCAGGAGGGGCATTTCCTTCGGTGGGCACACAGGGACTCGAACCCCGGACCTCTCGGATGTGAACCGAACGCTCTAACCAGCTGAGCTATGTGCCCGTATAGAAGTCAAATTTTAGCACGCGCCGCGCGATTCAAGACCGCGTGGGCAGGCGGTAGCGCAGGTAGAGCTCGCCCTCGTCACCGTAGAGGGAGAGAAGCTCCATTGTTGGCAAGTTATCCGCCGTAAAGCCTAGCCCTTCTACCGCCGTTGGCATGCGGGACCCTCCCTGAAGCTTTGGCGCGAGCGTGAGAAATAGCTCGTCTACCTGACCAGCCTCCAAGAGCGTCGCGTTGAGGCGGGCGCCCCCCAAGCAGATCATTGAGTTAGCGCCCAATTCGTCGCGCAGTGTCCGTCCCATAACGACCGGATCTACGGTGGCCTCGCCGCAGATGAAGACCTGGGTCCATTCATCTAGCTGGCGGCGCCGCCCGGCCGAAATCTGACTCGACGTGAAGAGGGCGCTGTTCTCGCGCGCCGTCTGAAACATCCGTGGGCGACCACTGAACTCACCGCGCGTGCTCACGGTCGCCCAGAGCACGTTTGGACGCAGCCCCGCTTGCCGACGGACTTCCTTGCGTTGCTCGGAGTGCTGGGGATAGGGCGGATCATCGCCACGGACCAGGCCAGCGCCAAAGAGCACAGCATCGGCCTGACCATCGATGCTGGCCATCAGGTAGTGGTCCGTGACGCTGCCTATTAGCTGCGTCGTTCCGGGCCCGCCCACGACCACTTTTCCGTCAACGGTGGAAACCATGTTGATTCCCGTGTATGGCCGCCGGCGAGGCATGTCAACGCCCTTTGGGAATCGGAGAGACGGGTAGATATCCTCTCGCGTCACCGGACCAGGCGCTGCCTGTGGCCGAGTCGTATCAAGGTACCGCTGGATCATCAAGTGAGCGTAACGTGAGGGCCGTATTAAGCGTCTGGGACAAGACAGGTTTGGTGGAGCTCGCTCAGGGCCTCGACGCGCTTGGTTGGGAACAGTTCTCCACCGGCAACACGCTCCGCGCACTCCAAGATTCCGGCATTCAGCCCGGTAGCGTGGCGGACTTGACGGGCTTCCCCGAGATCCTGGAGGGGCGCGTTAAGACGCTCCATCCCAAGGTTCACGGCGGCATCTTGGCCCGGCGCGATGTCGCCAGCCATCAGGCCGACTTACGCACCCACGGCATTGAGCCGATCGATCTCGTGGTCTCCAACCTCTACCCGTTTGTGGAGACGATTGCCGCAGCGGGTGCGCAGGCTGGGATTGGCGGGAAGGAGCTATCGCCAGAGATTCAGGCGGCGATTGAGCAAATTGACATCGGCGGCCCCACGATGGTGCGTGCCTCGGCTAAAAACTTCGAGCACGTCATCATCGTGACGGATCCGTCTGATTACAAGCACGTGCTGGAGGCTCTGCGCGCGGACGGGTTGTCGCTGGAGATGCGCGCGAGGCTGGCGCAAAAAGCGTTTGAGCACACCGCACGATACGACGCATATGTGGCGCAATATCTTGCTGCGGCCAACGGTGTCCTCTTCCCGGACGCGGTCTCACTGCCGCTTACCCGGTCTATGGCGTTTAGCTACGGCGAGAACCCTCACCAGGAGGGAGCCCTCTATCGCTTTGCCGATCCGCGCCTGGCGGGGCCCAGTCTGGCCGACCTCCAGCAGATTCAGGGAGACGCTCCCTCATACAACAATCTCCTGGACCTGGACAGCGCCTATGCCATCGTCGCGGAGTTCGAAGAGCCAGCGGTCGCTATCGTCAAGCACAACAGTCCGTGCGGCGTTGGTACTGGAGCGACGATCACCGAGGCGTACCGCAAGGCTTTCAGTGGCGATCCTCTTTCGGCGTTTGGCGGGGTTGTAGCGGCTAACCGGCCCGTTGGTGGCCCAATGGCGGATGCAATGAAAGACACGCTGTACTGGGTGATTGTGGCGCCACAGGTCACGGAGAACGCGCGGGTAGTCTTGAAGCGCCACCGCAATACACGCAGCAGCCGTGTCTTTGAGATGCCCGTTCCCCAACGCACACACGCGCAGCTACCCGGGTTCGGTCTCCACTACCGGCCTGTACTTGGGGGGTTTCTGACGCAGACGCACGATTCCGTGCCGGTTGATCGGATCACATTCCAAGTAGTCAGTACGCGCGACCCGTCTGAGCAGGAACTGGCTGACCTCCGGTTCGCGTGGCGAGTTGTCAAGCACATCCGCTCCAATGCGGCGGTGTTCGTGCGGAACGGCGCCGTCGTGGGCGTTGGGGCCGGGCAGCAGTCGCGGGTGGATGCGGTCGCCGCCGCGCGTCGTGTCGCCGGGCGCTCGGCAGAGGACGCAAAGCGGGAGGGCGTGACGCTAGACCAGCCCGCCGCCGGTTGCGTTATGGCGACGGACGGCTTCTTCGCCTTTCCCGACGCGGTTGAGGAAGCGATCGACGCCGGCGCGACTGCCATTGCCCATCCAGGCGGCGGCAAGAACGACGCGGCGGCGGCCTCAGCCGCCGATGCGCGTGGCGTGGCGATGGTTATCACCAACATTCGCCACTTCCGGCATTGATGAAGGTTCTTTTTCTCAGCGTGGAGGTGGCGCCGTTCGCTAAAACGGGCGGACTTGGGGATGTCGCGGGCTCGCTGCCAAAGGCCCTGCACGAGCTAGGCGCCGACGTTCGGGTCTGCATGCCGTTGTATCAGACCATCTCGCGCGAGTACTTGGACGCGGAGCCAGTGGTCGCTCGATTGAGCGTGCCAATCGCCAGTCGGGTGGAAACTGTCGCCGTACGCTCGGGCCACCTGACCTACGGTCCGCGTCCGGCCGACCCACGATCTGACGCAGGGTTATCCGCCGACGCCCATACTGGCGGCCACCGTCCATCCGGTACGGTGCCGGTCTACTTCATCGAGAGCCAGCGATATTTCGACCGGCTCTCTATCTACGGCCACCACGACGACGGCGAACGGTTCCTCCTCTATGCTCGTGCTGCCCTGGAACTTTGCCGTGCTCTGGGCTGGGCGCCCGATGTGATCCATTGCAACGACTGGCATACCGGCATCGTGCCCAACTGGCTCGCGACAATCTACAAGGACGATCCGTTCTTCGCGCGTACAGCGTCCGTCTTTACCATCCACAATCTGGCCTACCAGGGGCTATTTGACTGGCAGTTCCTGGAACTTGCCGGACTGCAGCAACAGGGCTTCCTCTATCCGCAGATAGGTGAGCTAGCGCACACGGTTGACCTCATGGGCCGCGGCATTCTCTATGCGGACGCAATAACTACCGTCAGCGAGCGCTACGCCGAGGAAATCCTTACACCCGAGTACGGCGAGCGCCTCGATCCGCTGCTACGCGAGCGACGCGAGCGGCTATTCGGCATCCTCAATGGGATTGACGATGAGGAGCTTGATCCGCGCCGAGATCCGCACCTTGCAATGCGGTTTGGTCCTGGGACACTTGAGGACCGCGCCGCAAATAAGATCGCACTCCAACGGGAAGCGGGTTTGCCGGAGGCGCCGGACACGCCGGTACTCGCGATGATCGGCCGGCTCTCAGGTCAAAAAGGACTGGACATCCTGATGCCGGTGCTGGACGCGCTGCTGCGCCAGCCGCTTCAGTTCGTGCTACTCGGCACCGGCGAAGAGCAATATCACCATCAGCTCCGGCAGGTTCAGGAGCGCCATCGGGACCGTGTCTCGGTGTTTCTCAGCTTTGATATGCCGCTGGCGCAGCGTATTTATAGTGGTTCAGACTTGTTTCTGATGCCAAGTCGTTATGAGCCTTGCGGGCTGGGTCAGCTGATTGCCATGCGGTACGGCAGCGTCCCCGTTGTCCGTGCCACCGGCGGCCTGGCGGACACGGTGGTGGACTTTGACCCTCGCGCTGGAGAGGGAAACGGATTCGTGTTCACGACGTACGATCCGCTGGACCTGTACGCGGCGGTCATCCGCGCGACGGAATCCTATAAGCACGCGGATCACTGGCGCGCCCTTCAGGAACGGGGTATGGCCTCCAACTTCTCGTGGCGTCGCAGCGCCGGAAAGTATTCTGAGGTCTATCAGAAGGCGATGGACTTCGCGCGGCGCTAGCCGCGTGACGCCTTTCCGTTCGCTCCCACAGCCTGGAGTCGCAGGCCAAGCTCGTCCACCACTGCGGCAACGCCCCGCTCTTCTTCGGCGGTGGGAGAGCGCAGCGGCGCGGAAAGCGTTGAGTGCGCGATGACGCCCATGGCCTTGAGGGCCGCTTTCATCGCCCCAAGACTCTTTGCAGTTCCGGCGCCGCCAACGGCGCCGGCGAGGGCGCTGGCGCCCATGACCTGTTGCTGCGCGGCCGACGCGCCTGCCCAATCGCCCTTGATGGCAGCCCCATACGCCTGCACGCACGCACTTGCGGTCACGTTTGACACGCCGGGGATAGAGCCGTGGGCGCCGATGACTACGGCGCCATCGATTAATGCGCGCGTTCCGAGCAGGACGCGAAGCGCAAGCCCACGCTTCGCGGCGCTCACCAGCAGCGTGCGGTCGTAATCAAGGTCGTTCTGACTATCTTTTACGCCCGCCACGACGCCTTCCGCCGCAAGCGTGAGGATGGTCTCAGGCTCTACTTTGGTCTTAACTGTCTGGGGAATGTTGTAGACGAAGAGCGGCGCGTCAATCGCCTGCCGCACGTCGCGATAAAGGGCCAGCAGCTCATCCTGGGTACTGCCAAAATAATAGGGCGGGGTCACCGCGACGGCGTCTGCGCCGGCCGCTAGCGCCCGCCTGCCGTGCGCGATGACCAGTCTCGTGCTGCAATCCGAGATATTGGCGACGATGGGAAGCCGGGCAGCGACGGTTTCTGCGCACGTGCCAATGACATCCTCGCGCTCCTCAGGGTCCAGAGACGCGAATTCGCCCGTGGTGCCACACGCCCAAATGCCATGGACGCCCTGTGCCATCAGCCAGCGAGTCAAGCGCGCGAGCGAGATCAGATCTACCCGGCCGTCCGGTGAGAAGGGCGTCAGAATAGGCGGGACGATCCCGTGCAGATCCAGGACATCGGGCGATTGAGGTATGGCCATTGCGTGCTTTGAACCTTTGCGCGGATTGTACGTCCGCACCTAGCATCATCTATATGGTCACGCCGCCCGAGGTCCGTACCGCAGCTGGGCGCAATATCACAATAGACACAGTCCAAGACGCCGGACAGCACATCTATCGTGCCGCCGTGCGCACGCCGCTGATCCGGCTGGACGTGCCGGGTGTGACGCGTCTCGCGGCGGGTGATGACCGGCCCCTGGAGATCTATCTCAAGCTCGAAACCCTTCAGCCGATTGGGTCATTCAAGATTCGAGGCGCCTACAACGCGGTGCGCCAGTTGACGGGGGCGCAGCTCCGGCAGGGTGTATGGACGGTGAGCGCCGGCAACGCCGCACAGGGCGTCGCGCTCGCGGCGAGGCTGAGTGGAGCAGAGTGCGCTGTGATGGTAATAGAGACGGCGCCGGAGACCAAGATCCGCGCAATTGAGGCGCTGGGCGCGAACATTGTCAGGGCCAGTTACGACGAAGCATGGGAGACCATTCAGGCCGGTAGATCGTCTCGTATGCAGGGCGTATTCGTCCATCCATTTGACGATGACCACTTCATTAGTGGTAACGGCACCATCGGCCTTGAAATACTGGAGGACCTACCAGACGTTGACGCGATCGTTGCGCCGCTTGGTGGCGGTGGCCTTCTTTCGGGCATTGCCTGCGTCATCCGTGCGCTGCGTCCCCAAGCAAGGGTTTTTGCGGCGGAACCGGCCACGGCCGCGCCATTGTGGCATTCGCTTAGCAAGGGGGCGCCTGAGTATTTCCCAGATTGGCAGGCGACCTTCGTAGATGGTGCGGGTGGAAAATCTGTCCTTCCAACTATGTGGCCACTGCTTTCAGAGTGGCTCACTGGTTCGTTGGTTGTCACGCTCGAAGAGGTAAGCAACGCCATCAAGAGTGTGGCGGAGCGTGTTCACGTCATTGCCGAGGGGGCCGCTGGGTGCGCCGCGGCGGCGGCGATCACCGGGAAGGCGGGCGGCGGCAAAGTGGTCGCCGTCCTCTCCGGAGGCAACATTGATCTCTCCCGGTTTGCGGCTATTACCGGTGCCTGCCCCTAGAGCCAAGGCGCGGTCCAGCCGCCGCGCCAAGGCTGAGCACCAATCAGATCTTCTGGAGCGCTTCGCCGCAGGTTATCCGTTTCCGCTCGACGCGTTCCAGGTGAAGGCCATTCGGGCGCTTGAGAATGGCCGGTCGGTGCTCGCAGCCGCCCCCACCGGGACGGGGAAGACGGTTTTGGCGGAGTTCGGCCTCTTTCTGGCGAGGGAGCAGGGTCTCAAGGCGATTTATACGGCGCCTATTAAGGCGCTCTCCAACCAAAAGTTCAGGGACTGGCGCCAGCTCTACGGCGACGATGTCGGGTTGCTCACCGGCGACGTGTCTGAAAATCCGACGGGCAGCATCATGGTGATGACCACAGAGGTGCTGCGCAATATGCTCCTAGAGACGCCCCACTCGCTGGACAGCGTCGGCTGTGTGATCTTCGATGAGGTCCACTTCCTTGCTGATCCAGAGCGAGGGACCATCTGGGAGGAGTCGATTCTCTATTGTCCCAAGCATGTGCAGCTGGTCTGTCTCTCGGCGACTGTTCCCAACGCCGGAGAGATCGCAACCTGGATATCGCTGGTACACCGAGAGACCAGCCTGGTTACTCACGCCACGCGTGCCGTTCCGATTGAGCACCTCTACTACCTGGATGGTGAGCTGCACAAGCTGATAGATGCGCGCGGCGAGGTCAGCGCCCCGCTCAAGGTGGGCGGCGAGAACCGGGTGTCTGGCGGGAGTCGCCAGCGCGCGCGTGATGTACCTCGACCGCGGGAGGTAGTCCAGACCCTGGACGAACTTCAGATGCTGCCGGCGATCTACTTCATTTTTGGCCGCCGTGCGTGTGAGCTCGCCGCCAACGACTGCATTGGGCTTGATCTCGTCTCGACAAGGGACGGACGCGGCGCGCGGCGCGAAACCATACAAGCGTACCTTCAGCTGCTGGCGCCGGAGGATCGAATGCTAGAGCAAGTGCAATCACTTGTGCGCCTGCTTCAGCGGGGGATCGCATTCCATCATGCCGGATTGCTGCCACTGCTCAAGAGTCTGGTCGAGGAGTTGTTCGCCGCTGGCCATGTGGGAGCAGTCTTTGCGACTGAGACGCTGGCGCTTGGCATCAACATGCCAGCTCGCAGCGTTGTCATCGCAGAACAAACCAAGTTCGACGGCGAGTCTCGCAGGCTGCTGCTGCCCAACGAGTATTCACAGCTCACGGGCCGGGCGGGACGGCGCGGCCTGGATCCCAAGGGCTATGCAGTCAATCTTTATTCGCCCTGGGTTTCCTGCGCCGAAGCGATGGAGGTCATGACCGCTGACCTGCTTCCTATCCGCAGCGCGTTCACACCGCGCTACAACACGGTGGCCGCGCTGTGGGACGGCAGCCGCGTTGCGCGCGACCGACTCGTTCGGCTTTTCAGCTCCAGTTTGCGTCAGTTCCAGATGAACGATGAATTGAAGGAGTCGGCCGGAGAGGTTGATGAGTTGCGCGATCGCGCAGCAAGCGCACACTATGAATGTCCATACGATGGCGTGCCGGACGAAGCCATTCAACAGTACATCGGGCTACGGCGCGAGGTTTCGGACGCCCGAAAGCGCGCTCAGCGCGCCGGGGGTGACGCCGCCGTGGTTCGCCGCCGGCTGCTGCGGCCACCCTGGCCCGTGCCCTCCACGGACACGGTGCGCCGCGAGTTCCAGCGCTTTTCAGGCGGCGAGGTGGTGTATGTCTCGGGCGTGCGAAACGCTGGCGAGAGTGCGGACGGTGGAGCGGAGCTCACACTGCGTCCCGGCGGCTGGGGTGTATTCCTGCGTCGGCGTCGCGGCGGACCTGGACTCATCTTGCTCGGCAACGATGTTGAGGACGTGTCTCAGTGGGCGGACGTGACGCGGCTGCCGGATGGCAAGCCAGCCATTGCCTTGCCATATGAGCTGCGAGAGATCGACGCACCGGTCGGCGATGTGCGCCGGCTAATTGGGCCGCGCGTCTGGCGGAGTGTGCAGAACGCGCTTCAGCGCCTGGACCTGCCGGACCTACCGGGTCTTGAAGAGCGCCAACTGGGAATCGCCCAGCACCAACTCATGGGTGAGATGGCGAGCGCGGGCGAGCGCGCAGGCTCGTTGACGCGTGACGTTTCAGAAATCGAGGACGCTATCGCCGTGCACCCCTGCCATCGCTGTCCGGTGAGGGGGGACCACGAGCGCGCAATGAGAGCGGAGTTGAACGCGCTACGCGCCCTCGGCGAAGCGGAGCATCGCGAGAAGCGTCTGGAGGAAGCCGCCGCCTCGCAGGCCGAGCGCACACTGGACGCGCTCACCGGAACGCTGCAGCGCTTTGCCTTCCTCCAGGCACCGCCGGGAAGGGAACGGGAGGACTTGACGCTTGTACCGACCGAGAAGTCGAAAGCGCTGTCACGCGTGTACGACGTCAACGGCTTGTTGCTGCTCGTGCTCTCGTGGGAGGGCGTGTTTGAGCGCATTTTGGCGGCTGAGATGATGGAGTTGCTGTCGTGGTTTTGCTTTGACCGGGATGCGCCGCGTTGGAATCGCCACACCCTCTCGCAACGTCTATGGGATGTGCGCCTCACGTTGAGCGAGTGGATAGAGCGCGTCCAGGCCGCCGAAGCCCAAGCTGGGATCACGATTACGGTTGGGCCAAATAGCGCGTTTTATGGGCCAGTTCTCGCCTGGTGCCGCGGCGCCACGTTTGCACATCTCCTGGATCAGATGCCGATTAGTGAGGGCGACCTCCTATTGGCACTCAACAAGACACTGGATCTCGCCGCGCAACTGCGGGAAGCTCTCCGATCCCATGCCCCAACCAACCTGAATGCTCGCGGGCTGGTCGCAAAGCTTGAAGTCGGCGACCGACTGCTCAGGAGGGGGATCGTCGCGCAAAGCCTCAAACTCGCCACGGCGCTACCGGGGTAGGCCCACCCTCTGGGAGAGAGTTAAGCGCTGTGGAAGTGGCGAAGGCGGTTGCTGGTCACGGGCTGGCGCAACTTGCTTAGCGCCTTCGCTTCGATCTGCCTGATGCGTTCGCGTGTCAAACCCAGGCGCGATGCAATCGTCTCCAGCGCGTAAATGTGCCCGCCGCCCAATCCGTAGCGCATTTGTAAGATGAGCCGCTCGCGCGCGTTGAGCGCTTCTAGCATTGCTTGTTCGGCCTCGTGCCGGAGCATCTGTTGATGTGCCAGTGTTTCTGGTCCGGCGTCGTTCTCGTCCATCACCAAGTCGCCCAGTGATGAATCGTCGTCTTCGCCGAACGGTTGGTCGATCGAGGAAGGCATCCGCGCGGCCTGACGGATCTCCTGCATCCGGTCCATCGCCATACCAAGCTCAGCGGCAAGCTCACGGTCGGTGGGCTCGCGGCCGAATGTCTGAGTTAGGTGCTGGTGTGCGGCATTCAGCTTGGCGATCGCCTCGCTGATATGGACGGGCAGTCGAATTGTGCGCCCCTTATCCGCGATGGCGCGGCGGATTGACTGCCTGATCCACCAGGTGGCGTAGGTAGAGAACTTGTAACCGAGCCGCCAGTCAAACTTCTTGACCCCGCGCATCAGTCCCAGGTTGCCCTCCTGGATCAGGTCTATGAGCGAGAGGCCACGGTCGGTGTAGCGCTTGGCGATGCTGACCACAAGGCGGAGGTTGGAAACGGTGAACTCCTGAAGCGCGCGTTCGTCACCTTGTTCGATGCGCTGCGCTAACTCAACCTCTTGCTTGCCGGAAAGGAGGGGCAGGTCGTGGATGTCACGGAGGTACTGCCAGACCGCGTCGGCCTGCATTGGTGCATCAACGACGCGCGTCAGCACGGACGCCACTTCCGTGTCATCGACCTCTTCAAGAGCGTCGTCTTCAACGACCTCTACACCTGCCGCCGCCAGCGCCGCTCTAATCTTATCGAGCTCGGCGGGCGTAGGTGGCTCATCGCTTTCAGCGAGGAAATCCACGATGTCCTCACTTGAGACGAACCCTTCTGAACGCCCCTGCTCAATCAGCTCATCCAGGCCGGATAGGCCTGACGGCCGCGCATCGTCTGTCTCTATCTCTATTGATCGTGGCATACGCATCTCTGTACGTACAGTAAATAGCAGAGGTGATGCCCCTGGAGAGTAAGAACCTCACAGAATCGGTTACATATTTGTTAATGAATGATTGCGATTCGCCACGTAGGTCATATAAATAGACCCCGCAGCCGCGGGTAGGCGGCAATATATCGCTCAAACGTCGTTTCATACAGCTCGTGGCGCGTCGAATCGGGCAAAACCGGCGCTTCCAAACTAACCATTGCCTGGCCCGCGGCCGCCGCCCCATCAAATAGTCCCGCGCCGATGGCAGCCAGCATGGCGGCACCGAGGACGCCATTCTCGGTGGTTGTGCAGGGACGAAAGATGCGGCCGGTCACGTCGGCCTTGATCTGATTCCACGTGGGCACGCGCGCCCCGCCGCCTGCCACCCGCACTTCATCAGCAGTCGCCCCGGTGGACGCTTCCGCCGCGCTTAGGACGTGACGGACCGAGCACGCCACGCCCTCCAGGACGGCGCGGAGGAGATGGCGGCGCTCGTGTACCGTGGTCAGTCCGACGAAAGCACCACGCGCGCGCGGGTCCCATAACGGTGCGCGCTCGCCCTGCAGGTAAGGCAGAAACAGCACGCCGGCTGCTCCGGGCTCCGCCTGCGCGGCTTCCGCCAGTGCCTGATCCGGCGTGGGATCGCCCAGCGCGCGGAGCGCCCAGCTAAGCGACCCTCCGCTTGCCTGGGTGGGTCCGTAGACCATCCACCGCCCACTATCCAAAATTGCCGCGGCCATGAGCGGCCCTGTGTCCACCGGCCGGCGCCAGTGCGTCAGGCCAATCACCTCTGAAGTTCCCGATACATCACAGGCAACGCCCGTCAGGCCGAGCGCTCCACTCCCGAGCATGGCCGCCATGGCATCGGTCCATCCCGCAATGACCGGCGTTCCAATGGGCACACCAGTTTCCTCAGACGCTGTGGCACTTACATGTCCCATGATCTCCGACGGCACCAGGGCGGGCGGCACTATCTGGGTCCCGACGCCTGCCCATTCCAGCAACGGACCGATTGGATCTCGCGTCTGTTGGTGGACGAGCCCTTTTGCCGACCATACGTCCGTGGAGGCGCTACCGGTCAGCCGCAGATGGACGTAATCCTTTGGTAGGAGCACCAAGCGTGTACGCGTCAAGGCAGCCGGCTCGTGCTTTCCCAGCCAGCGGAAGCGCGCCGCAGGCATAGACGCGTCCACCGGCCAGCGCACCCCTAACCATCCTGCGAGCACATCGGTTCCAGGGTGGGCGGCCAACTCCTCTGCCTCCGCGACGGCGCGCGTGTCCTGCCAGAGGATGGCGGGTCGCACAGGCTCGTGCCGGTCATCTAGCAAGACCATAGTCGGGGCGTGGCCGCAGGATGCTAGCCCAGCGATGCGGCGAGGCTCGGCGCGAGGCGACGTCAGTAGCTCCCGGATGCACCGCACGGCCGCTTCCCAGTAGGCACGGGAGTCCTGCTCCGCCCACCCGGCGTGTGGACGCGACACGTCGCACGCTGTGGTGGCCAGTGCGATGATTTCGCCCGAGGTATTGACCAGTCCGGCCTTGCACGCGCTGGTTCCGATGTCCAGCCCAATCAGCTGCGCGCGCCCGGCCGCCACCGTCTATTAGAGCGCCACGAGCTTCTGGCGCTCGTCTACGGGAACGATCTCACGGGACTTGATCACGTCCATCATCTGGCGCCGGACGCGGATGTCACCAATCAGCGCCGCGCCCGCCAGCCGGCCTTCCCAGAAGAAGAGGCGGCGGTAAACCTGCGCATTCATGTCTACCCGGCTAATGGTTTCCATGTCCGGGCGCACGTCGGGCGTGGAGCCTATGGCCGCCATCTGGCTTTCAAACATCGTACTGGTGTAGTAGGGCACTTCGTTGTACGCCTGGCGGTGGCCGTCCACAGCAAGCATGTTTTGGGCGGCGGTGCGCCCGTGCGCCGACGCGTTGTTCCAGGTGCCCATCTGGTTATGGGTACCAACGTAGGGGTCGTAAAACTCGGCCACGTCACCGGCGGCATACACGTCTGGCACGTTGGTCTCAAGGAATTCGTTGGTCAACACGCCCGCGTTGAGCTGTACCGGGGTGGACTTGAGGAACTCGGTGCGAAGGGTGAGGCCCATTCCTACGCCCATCACGTCACATTCGTAGCGCGTGCCGCTTAGCGTTGTGATGCCGGTCACTTCCCCGTTTTCGGCTTGTACTTCGGCCGCCTGTTCACCGTAACGCGTCTCTACGCCGACCTGACGCGCGAGCACGTCAATCAGCGCGCCACCATCTTCATCAATGATGCGGTGCAGGAAGCGCGTCCCGCGGATCAGCCAATAGACCGGCACGTTACGGTGACGCAAACCTTCTGCCAATTCATACGCGATGAAGCTGCCACCAAGCACAACTGCTTGTTTAGCGTGCTGGGCGCGGGCGATGATAGCTTTGGTGTCGTCCAGCGTCTGGAAGTTGTAGACGCCGCGAACGCCATCGCTGCCAGGCAGGCGCAGCGGGTTAGGCCGTCCGCCGGAGGCGACCAGCAGCTTGTCGTATCGCAGGTCCTGCCCGTTCGCAGTGGTCACGATTTTTGTATCGGTATCTACCCGTGTGACGGTGGTCTGGAGAAGCAGCTCAATCCGGTTCTGCTCGTGCCAGGGGATCTGCCTGATGATGGCGCGTTCCGGCGCGGTCTTTCCTTTTAGCACGTTCGGCAGCGCCACGCGGTTGTAAAGCGGGTAGGGCTCGTCGCCAATCAGCACAATCCGGCACTGCGGATCACCCTTGCGGAGGGTGTCCGCGGCCGTGGTGCCAGCTACCCCATTTCCTATAATGACGTACTGCTTTGGCTCAATGCTGAGGGATACTGAAGTCACGGGCCAGAGATGATAGCCAGCCGTTGGCTACACTCTGCGCCGTTCAAAATGACCACATCACTCGAAGCGCACGCTGATCAGCGCCCTCCGATGGAAGAGGCGGTGGCAGCCATTGAGCACACGCGCCTACTTCTGCAGCAGGCGGTTGAGCTGCTGGACAGTGGTGACGACGAGAAACAGGTAGTTGCTTACGAGCACACCGCCGAATGCGCCGACAACATCGCCCGCGCTCTGTGGTTCCTGCGCCGCGCCGAGCGGGAGCGCCAGGCCGCGTCGGCCTAACGGCCACGGCTACGTCCCACGAGAGCGCTGAGGGGAGGCGTTCGGCAAGGACTAGGCGTGTAAACGCTCTCCGCGAGCGCTTCGGGTGGCTGGGCGCGAGTCCCTTTGGTCCAGGCGCAGCGCTTGTGCTGATAGCTGGACTGCCCGGCACCGGCAAGTCCCACTTGGCGGCGGCGCTGGCAGCGCGCTTCCCCTTGATCGTTTTGCGCTCGGACGAGGTGCGCAAAGCGCTGTATCCAGTCCCTCGGTACACACGTGGAGAGAGTAGCGTCGTCTATTTGACGTGCTACGCGCTGCTCGAGACGCTACTAATGGACGGATACGCCGTGGTGTTTGATGCGACCAATCTCTTGCGTCGCGGCCGCAAGCACGCGGGCTCGCTCGCAGCCGCCGCTGGCGCACCCTTCCTGGTGGTGGTCACCGTCTCTCCACCCGAGATCGTCGCGCAGCGGCTGCGTCGGCGGATCGCTGGCGTCGCCGCTGCGTATTCGTCGGACGCCGACTTGCGTGTCCATGAGCGTCTGGCGGGCACAATGGAAACTGTGAACGAGCCTGCGCTGATTGTTGACACATCTGTCAGTCTCGATCCCGTGTTCGATGCACTCGCCGCACTCCTGGATCGCCCGGCGCCCAAGGAACTGGAAACAACGTGACACAGGAAACGCTAGAAGCGCCAGCAGCACAAGACGGGCAAGCTACGTACGACGCCTTTTTCACGCGAGTGGAGCGCGCAGTCGCGGAAAACAACTCGCTGCTCTGCATTGGGCTGGACGTTGAACTGGACCGCTTGCCGACATCGCTGCGCGGATTGCCCGCCCTCAAGGCGGTCCTAGAATTCAACCGGCGCATTATCGAGGCGACGTGTGATCTGGTGGCGTGTTACAAGCCCAACCTGGCGTTTTACGAGGCACTAGGGCCAGATGGACTGAACGCGCTGCGGGAAACGGTGCAACTGGTCCCGCGCAATGTGCCCGTGATTGGTGATGCGAAGCGAGGCGACATCGACAACACGATGCGGTTGTATGCCAAGGCGCTATTTGACGTATACGGGTTTGGCGCCGTGACGGCCAGTCCATACTTGGGCGAGGACGCGCTGGCTCCGGTGCTCAGCCGGGTGGAGCGCGGTGTATACCTGCTGTGTCGAACCTCAAATCCGGGATCGGGCGAGATTGCAGATCTAGACGTGGCCGGTAGGCCGCTGTACCTGGTGATTGCCGAAAAAGTACGAGCATGGAACAAGAACGGGAACGCCGGGCTGGTAGTAGGAGCGACGTATCCGGGGGAGCTGGCGCGGGTGCGCGAAGTGGCGCCCGACCTACCGATTCTGCTGCCAGGAGTGGGGGCGCAGGGCGGGCTGTTGGAGGAATCGGTGGCAGCCGGGGTGGACCATCGGGGCAGCGGCCTGGTGGTGAACGCAGCGCGGCAGGTACTTTACGCATCAAGCGCAGACGACTTCCCGCAGGCGGCACGGCAGGTGGCACTGGCGTTGCGCGACCGAATCAATCGCGCGCGGCCATCTTAGCGGACCTCGAATCGCAGGGCTACACGCCGGAGGAGGCGCCGCGCTACACACCCGGAGCGGTGATGGAGCTGCGTATTGACGACGTAGTTCGCCTGCGCAAGCCCCACCCCTGCGGGTCATACGACTGGCGGATCTTTCGGCTGGGCGCTGATATCGGCATTCGCTGTCTTGGATGCGACCACCGCGTCCTTATCCCTCGAAGCACGCTCGAGCGACGCATCCGTCTATTCCTAGCGCGCGGACTTAAGGTGTGACCGAGGAACAACCACGTGTCGGATACGGAGCGCTGCTCCGCAACCGGCACTTCCTCCTGGTCTGGGCGGCACAGGTTCTTTCCCAGACGGCGCAGAACGTTGTCAACTTCGCGCTCGTCGTTGAGGTTGAGCGGCTTACTCGCTCGAGCACAAACGTGAGTTGGGTCATTGTCGCCTTCAGCGTCCCCGCGCTGCTGCTTGGGCCACCGGCCGGCGTCTTTGTGGATCGAACGAGCAAACGCGCCGTGCTGCTCTGGACCAATCTAATTCGGGCCGTGCTGATGCTGGTCTTTGTGCTTTCATCGCAGTCATTGACCGGAATGTACGCCGTTACGTTCTTTGCCTCGGCAGTTAGCCAGTTTTTCCTTCCGGCTGAAGGGGCGATCATCCCGCTTCTTGTGCGTCGTCATGAGCTCATGACCGCCACGTCACTCTTCAACCTCACATTTACCGCAGCGCAAGTCGCAGGCTTTGTCGTCATCGGCCCCACGCTCTACAAGCTATTTGGCGGACAAGCCGTGTTCACATCGGTGGTCATGATGTACCTCTTAGCGGCGGTGTTCGTCGGGCTGCTTCCGCGGCGAGAGGAGGTTCAGACGTCGCTCTGGAGCGCTACAAAGCGGTCGCTGCATGTCATGCATGTCTGGGGAGACATGCTAGAGGCGGCGCGTTTCCTCCGAGACTCTGCCGGGGTCACGCTGGCCATCGGCCATCTGACGGTCGCTACCGGGCTGCTGATGACACTGGCGACACTCGGCCCGGGTTTTGTAGCCCGGGTGCTTGGCCTTGGGGCGGAGGACGTTGGCTACGTCCTCGCCCCGGCCGGGATAGGGATGTTGGCGTCCACCGCAATGCTTGGCCAGTACGCCGCACATGCTGACCGGCGACGCCTCGCCGGTCTTGGACTGCTCGGCATGTCGCTGGCTATTGCCGCGCTCGCACTCGTCCGACCGGCGTTCGATCGGTTCCAGGAAGCGCTAACGGCGCGAGGTATGGTGGGGCTCCAGGCGGGGGAGACGCTGGCCTACTTTGGGCTAGTAGGCGTGATAACTATCGCACTCGGCGTCGCCTTCAGTTTGGTGACCATCCCTGCCCAAACTGTTGTTTCGGAAGCCACAACGGAGGCGCTGCGCGGGCGAGTTTTTGCCCTGTTGTTCATGGTTACCGGCACCGTCTCGGCCGTCCCTACTGTGCTTGTTGGCATATTGGCAGACAACGTTGGCATTGTCCCTATGCTGCTCGCGTTAAGCATGACGGTTGCGGTCTTCGGCCTGGTTGCGCTGCGTCCCGCTCCCCAAGCTCCAACACTAGACGCCGCGGCGTAAAAGACCCGCCGCAGTGACTAGGATGACCCCAGCGACCGAGACTGCGCCATATTCCAGCAGCAAGCGTCCGTTAAGGCGCCCCTGGAGATGCTGGGAAAACGTGCCGATAAGGAAGTAGAACGACGCCAGTAGGAATGCTCCGCCGAGGAACCCATTCAGCGGCCAGTAATTCAGCGCCCAGGTGATTTCGCCCGCGGCCAGCGCCACGGCAGCTGAGTAGATGAGCGTGCGCGGCCAGGCGAGGCCTTGCTGTGAGGCGGGCGCCGGGTCGGGGGCGATCACATCCGTTCGGTCCGGTTCCAGCGCCAGGCGCAGCTGGCGCGCAGCGAGTAGGAAGGTGATGCCGATAATGGACGGCGCCGAAAGCAGGCTGCGCGCCTTGGACTGATAGATAGCCGCGTACAGCACAAACGCAGTGACGTAGCCCACCACCAAAAGTGCCGTTTCAGCCACGCGCCGCTCTTCAAGCTCTACTCGAGTGCGGCCGCTGAGCGACGAAAACTCTGCCCAGAAGGTCACGAAAAGCAGGCCAGCGAGCGTGGCAAGCGCTATGACAATGGAAAGGCCACTCGATAGCAGCGAAATGAAAAGAACGGCGCCGACCACGAGAGCAGCGGGCAAGATGAAAAGGTCCGGCGTTGGGTGGTAACGTGCCTCACCGCGCAGGACCAGATCCATTCCGGCCGAAACGGTGATAACAAGCGCACCAATCAAAAGCACCTGCGGTGCACCGCGCACGTTCACCGCCAGTGCTGCGCCAAGCACCGCGACGACGACGACGACCGAGATCTTCTCAACAGTGCGCGACGTCATAGGCGTGCCGCATAGTACCTCCCTGCTAGACTCATCCGACCGCAACTCCCCTGCACAAACGCTACTTGGAGCGCCCGACGTGGACGCCGTTCTCGTTCTCAACCAGAACTTCGAGCCGCTCAATATCTGCAATATTCGGCGCGCGTTTGTGCTTGTCCACCGAGGCAAGGCAGAGGTGCTGGAGCAGGGCGAGCGTGGGATCCGCACGGCCACGCGTGTGATGCCGCGTCCCAGCGTTATCAAGCTCAGCTATATGGTTAAGCGACCGCGGCCTCACGTCCGCCTATCGCGCCGTGAGATCTTCATGAGGGATGATTATCAGTGCCAATACTGCGGCAGCCGCGCCCGCGAGCTGACGCTTGACCACGTTATGCCTAAGCATCGCGGCGGCGGGCACTCCTGGGATAACTTGGTCAGCGCGTGCAGGCCGTGCAATCATCGCAAGGGTGGGAAGACGGTTGATGAGGCGCGCATGCGCCTTCAGAAGGCGCCCAAGCGGCCGCAGCCAACTCAGTATTTCTTGTGGGTGCAGCGGCTCAACGGGGCGGCGTCTCAGGCGTGGCTGAAGTTCTTGCCTCAGATTGAGCCGCTGGGTCCGAATTAGCGTGCGCCGCTAACGCTGAGGCGCGCCGCCGGGCGAATCTGCCCGCGGCGCGGCTTGCCACGTAAAACAATGCGCCGGCGATAGCGACGATGGCGCCGGGCGTCTGCGCGCCGTTGACCCAGGCGTAGGCGCCGAGTGCCAGGAAGAGCATGCCTAGCGCGCTAAGCGCTCTGGCCAGAAAGCCAGACATCATGTGTGGCCGGTCACTTGATGTGGCCGACCATTCGAGCACTTGCCTGGCGGCCTGTGTAATGATGGTTGGCTCACCGGCTAGCGCTTCCTCAGACGCGATGAGCGAGCGCCACGCGGCTACCGGACGGCCGTCCCGGATGAAGCGATTGCGCAGCTCTGGTAGGAAGTACGTCTTCAGGCGGTGGCGCACCCGGCCCCATGCCAGATCCTCTTCTTGGTCGTAGGACACGGGCCGGGAGAGCGCCTGCTCCTCCTCTTGGGACAGGAAGATGCGTTGGGCCGCCAGCTCCTGGGCCAGGATGGACGCCAGACGGCTCACTGGCGGCTCACTGGAAGCTCAACGGACGGTGAAGCCAGAATTGGTGCGGTAGCTCTGCCCCTGGTACTTCATCGCCACTTCCACGCGCACCTGGGCGCCGCGCTGTATCTGGCGCCCTTGAGGCTGCACCGGTACGGCATAGTCGATCCGACCGTCGGGGAAAGTGGTCTGTTCTGACGTAAACGTCTGCGCGCCGGTGGGGTAGTTGACGACGGCTTCCAACTGCGCGCCCCCGACTGGCCTATTCTCGCGGGTGCGGAAGTTGGCGCGGATCACCACGTTCTCATCCGTACCGAGTCGCGGCTCGGTTGGCACCATCTGAACTTGGACGACATAGGGCGGCACTTGAGTTGGCGCCGACGTTGGCTCGGGTGACGCGGCGGGCGCGGCTGATCCTCCATCGGGCGCACATGACGCCGCGCCCACCAGCAGACCGATAATGCCTACGCCGCGCCGCTTCATGTGTGGGTGCTTCCTTCCGCTACGCGAGTCTAGCACCTGTTTCGGGGTCTTTACTCCTGGCGGTCTCTGGTAGGATTTACCTTGGACAAGGATCCTATTACTAACATGGTTGCCACGCAGATGCCGCTGGTGCAGCTCACTGAGATCGCCGCCACCCAGCTGCGCAAGATCATCGCCGAAGAAGGCCGCGACGACATTGGACTACGTGTCTTCGTCAGCCCTGGTGGCTGCTCTGGTCTCTCCTATGGAATGTCGCTTGAAGAAGTTGCTGACGAAGGGGACTTCCAGGTCAAGCAGGAGGGGCTGAACATCTTTGTGGACGAGTTCAGCGCCAATTACATCCAGGGTGCGCACATTGACTACGTCAACGGCCTGATGGGTGCGGGCTTTACCGTTCAGAACCCGAACGCCAAGAAGAGTTGCGCCTGCGGCCAGTCCTTTGACACTGGCGCCAACGCCGAGACGGCGCAGAAGTGCTCGTAAGCGCCTAGCGGCGCTGGCCCTTGACGGCGTCAGAGAGGCGTCCGCGTTGCGTCAGATTGAGACGCATCCGCAACGGTCCTTTCGGTGGTATAAGAAGTGAGGGGGTCGCAGTGGCGGCCCCTCCTTTGGAGGTAGTGCGCGATGTTCTTTGATCCTTTGTATTTTGTCTTTGCGCTGCCCGCGTTGGCTCTGGCGATGTACGCCCAATGGCGGGTGCGAAGTACATACGGCAAGTTTTCCAAGGTGGCCAATGCGTATGGCCTCACCGGCGCCGAGGTGGCGCGCAGCCTGCTGGACGCGGCCGGGCTGCACGATGTTGCGATTGAGCGCGTTCCCGGCGATTTGACCGATCACTATGATCCGATGGCGCGGGTAGTGCGGCTCTCTGATTCCAATTACGCCAGCTACTCGGTCGCGGCGCTTGGGGTGACGGCGCATGAGGTTGGACACGCCATTCAACACGCCACGGCGTACGGCGCCATGCGGCTACGGCACTCGCTGGTTCAAGTTGCGGGTATTGGCAGCAACTTTGGTCCGTACCTTTTCCTCGCCGGTTTCTTCATCAATATCTTTGAGCTGGCACTGCTTGGTGTGGTGCTTTTTGGCGCGGCCGCGCTGTTTGCGATTGTGACGCTGCCGGTGGAGTTCAATGCCTCCAACCGCGCGATGGCGCTACTTTCCGATCACGGGCTAGTGACTGGTGACGATGCCGGCATGGCGAAGCAGGTGCTGAACGCCGCGGCACTCACGTATGTGGCCGGCGCGCTCCAGGCGGTCTCGCTGCTCGCCTATTACGCGCTCCAACTCTCCGGCATGAGGCGCAGTGACGACTAGCGCGTCACTGCGGCCCATCAGCGATCTCACGCTGGACGAGCTACGCGCCGCCGTGAGTGAGGCGGGACAGCCAGACTACCGCGTGGAGCAGGTGGCGGGCTGGGTCTACCGGTCCACCATTTCCGGCTTCGAACAGATGTCGAATATGCCGAAGGCGCTGCGTCAAGCGCTGGCTGAGCGATTCCGCTTCCACGCGCTGGAAGAGAAGACGGCGCTGCTATCCACCGATGGCGAGACGCGCAAGATTGTGCTGACGCTGCCGGACGGCGAGTTGATAGAGAGCGTGCTGATGCGCTATCCGCAGCGTACGGACGGCACCGGCGCCGAGCGCTCGACCGTGTGTGTCAGCACGCAGGTTGGGTGTCCCATCAAATGCACTTTCTGCGCGACGGGCCTGATGGGGTTTGGCCGCAATCTCACGTCCGGCGAGATTCTGGATCAGGCGCTGCACTTCCTCCGCTGGACACGCGGTCATCCGCCCATTGTTCGCAATGTGGTCTTCATGGGGATGGGTGAGCCGCTCCTGAACTACGACGCCACCATGGCCGCGGTGGACCGGCTGGTAGATCCCCAATGCGCCGGAATGGGCATCCATCGGATGACCGTCTCCACGTCGGGATGGTTGCCCGGCATCGCTCGCTTGACTGATGATCCGTTGGCCATCCGCCTTGCGGTATCACTGCATGCGCCCATTGACGACCTGCGAACGAGCCTCGTCCCGCTCAACAAGCGCTTTCCGATTTCGCAGCTTATGGCGTCGCTGAGGGACTACCAGCGCAAGACGGGCCGTCGTATTACGATTGAGTACATCCTACTGAGTGGCGTAAATGACAGCCCCGCGCTCGCTTGTGAGTTGGTGGCGCTATTGCGTGGGATCGACTCGCACGTGAACCTCATTCCGATGAATCCGGTGAGCGACCTACCTTTCTCGCCATCGCCGTGGCCGGTGGTTGACGAGTTCCACCAGATCTTGCGTGACGCAGGCATGATCTGCACCGTGCGACGCGAAATGGGGCGTGACATCAAAGCCGCGTGCGGCCAGTTGCGCGCCGAAGTTCAAGAAACGGTGCTCCAGAGCGCCTAGTGGTTACCCGCTGCTGCATCGCGCCGTCGATTCTGGCAGCCGATTTCGGTGCCATGGCGAACGCAGTAAGTCAGGCCGAGGAGGCAGGCGCCGGTGCAATCCATGTGGATGTGATGGACGGCCATTTCGTGCCGGACATCTCGTTCGGCCGCCAGATGGTCGAGCGTCTACGCCTAGCGACGGCGCTTCCCCTTGATGTGCATCTGATGGTTGGCAACCCGGCGCGGCACATTGACCCCGTGGTCCAAGCAGGCGCATCAGCGGTCACTGTTCACTATGAGGCAGCGCGAGGTCCGGACGAACTGGCGCAGCTTCTGACCGCAATCCGAGTCAGCGGTGCCAGGTCAGGTGTTGCCCTCAAGCCGGCTACTGATAGTTCAGTTTTAGCGCCGGTGTGGGGTCAGGTGGATCAGGTGCTCGTGATGACAGTGGAACCGGGCTATTCGGGGCAGGCGTTCATGCCTGAGATGCTGGTGAAAATCCGGCGAGTGGCAACACAGGCGGCGAGTCATTCGGTCACGGTCGCTGCAGACGGTGGGATAGACGAACGCACGATCGGACGCTGCGCCCAGGCGGGCGCAACGTTTTTCGTGGCGGGGTCATCAATCTATTCGCCGCGACGAACTGTCGCGGAAGGGATGACGGCATTACAAGCCGCGCTAGACGTGAGGTAGCAGACGAGATCCTGCCGGGGATCGAGCCCTAAGCCTCGGTCTTTGCCATGGTGCGCAAGCAGCGCGTACAGATGTTCACGCTAAGCGGCTGGCCACCGAACATGAGCGTCGCCTTTCGCACATTCGCTTTGAACGTGCGGCTCTTCTTGGGCGCGCGGAGCTTCCATAATGCAGACACGTTGCTGCGGATATTCCGGCCGATGACCGTACCCTTGCCGCAGACCTCGCAACGACTCGCCACTTGTAGACCTCTTCTTGGAACCGGGCGTCAATCACCCTATGTGGGGCGCGCCCGTGCGATTGACGGAGAACAGACCTATCATTCTACCATCCGTTATGCACCTTCCGAAGGCACTACGTCCTAACCCGCGGAACGAATCAGGCGCCGTTGTCACCGTCGCCCCACCGGCGGCGCTTGATCCAGCGCATCTTGACGCCGACCGGCTGAAGCGACTTATCAAGGGCGGCACGGATTGGCTTGAACGCAACGCCGCCGCCGTCAACGCGCTTAATGTGTTCCCCGTACCC
>Ga0136611_10000620_pt1 | contig 23856 bp, 21 predicted proteins | sample AntDrymUQ2232306_2_FD_106645 | JGI IMG/M metagenome (GOLD analysis project Ga0136611, IMG submission 106645) | Polar desert sand microbial communities from Dry Valleys, Antarctica - metaG UQ223 (23.06) | ecosystem: Environmental > Terrestrial > Soil > Desert | place: Antarctica: Dry Valley...
GTTCAGCAACTTGCGCAGCTAATCCACGTCGGCCACCGCCTGCTCCTCTTCCTACTCCGCCACCACGCGCTCACCACAAAGTCGCGCTTGGAGTAGGAACGTGTGTCGCCCTGGCTCGCCGATGTCGCCGACGGTGAACGCGTCGACCTCGTCGAAGTCGTAGTAGACGCCCACGCGGACCTACGACGGCCGCAGCTCTGCGAGGGAGCCACCGGTCGAGTTGACGGACAGGACGATCGGGCTCTCGCCCGTGTAGGCGATCGCGCTGATCGAGCACGTGCTGATCACGATGCGCTGGAACAGGTCGAGGTGCGTGCCGAGGGCGTGGGCCACGGCCGCCTTGATCGGGTCGGCGTGCGACACGCACACGACGAGGCCTCCGGGGTGCGCAGCGCGGATCCGGTCGAGCGCGGTGACGATCCGGGTCTGCATCGCGAGGAAGCTCTCGCCACCCGGGAACGTGAACGACGACGGCGCGCGCTGCACCGTCTTCCACTCGGGCAGCTTCATCAGCTTCTTGAGCTTGCTGCCGGTCCACTCGCCGAAGTCGCACTCGAGCAGGCCCTTGTCGATCTGCACCTTCAGCTTGCGCGCGGCGGCGATCGGCGCGGCCGTCTCGCGGGCACGCTCGAGCGGCGACGCGTAGATCGCGTCGACCTTCGACAGCTCGGCGATCCGATCGGCGGCGCGCTGCGCCTGCTCGCGCCCCTTGTCCGCGTGGTGGAGGCCCCGTGCCCGTCCGGGGAGCGTCGTGCCGGTCGTCGGCGTCTGGCCGTGGCGCACGAGGAGCACAAGTGTGGGCGGGCTGGGTGGATCGCGGCGGGTTCTCGGCATGACTCGTCTCGCAGGCCAACCTACTGTGCACCGCAGTGGATCCGCCCTCCGTGTTCCTGGCCCGGCTGGCGGACGACGTGGCCGGATGCCGTGCCTGCCCGCGCCTCGTCGACTGGCGTGAGCGGGTCGCTCGTGAGAAGCGGGCCGCCTATCGCGACGACGACTACTGGGGTCGCGGCGTGCCCGGCTTCGGTGCCCCGGCGGCGCGGATCCTGGTGCTCGGACTCGCTCCCGCGGCCCACGGCGCGAATCGCACCGGCCGCGTCTTCACCGGCGACCGCTCCGGCGACTTCCTGTTCGCAGCCATGCACCGTGCGGGCCTCGCAAGCCAGCCGACATCGCTTCATGCGGCCGACGGGCTCACGCTGCACGACGTGTGGATCACGTCGCCCGTGAAGTGCGCGCCGCCGGACAACAAGCCGCTGCCGATCGAGCGCGACGCATGCCGGCCCTTCCTGCGCCGGGAGTTCCAGCGCCTCGACCGAGTGCGCGTCGTCGTCTGCCTCGGCGCGTTCGCCTACGAGGCCGCGTGTGCGGAGTGGTGCGTGCGTCCGCGGCCGAAGTTCGGGCACCTCGTCGAGGCGACGACGCCGAGCGGTCCGACGCTGCTGTGCTCTTTCCACCCGAGCCAGCAGAACACGTTCACCGGTCGGCTCACACCGCCGATGCTCGACGCGGTCTTCCGTCGCGCCGTCGCGCTGTCGCAAGGATGACAGCGGCCGCGCCCTGAGGACTTGCGTTGGTGCCGTGGACTGAGGCGTCCGCGGGCGCTCAGCGCTCGAGAGCAGCCTTCAGCGCTGCGGCGGCGAGCGCGTTGGCGGACCTGCCGTCGTCGAGGAAGTCTCCGAGCGAGAAGAAGCCGTGGAACATGCCGCCGAAGCGCACGTGACTCGTCGGCACGCCGCACGCGGCGAGCTTCGCCGCGTATGCGTCGCCCTCGTCGCGCAGCGGGTCGAACTCGGCAGTGATAACGAGCGCCGGTGGCGTCGCTGCAACTGCCGAGTCGTTCGCGAACATGGGCGACACCCGCGGGTCGTCGGCGCGTGTTCCGCTCGCAGAGATGTAGTGATCGATGAACCACTGCATGCCGGCAGTGCCGAGGAAGTAGCCCTCCGCGTTCTCGACGTGGCTCGGGTGCGAACGGGTGCAGTCGGTGACTGGATACACGAGGAGCTGGAACGCCAGCGGCGCCGGCGCGAGCTGTGCGACGACGGCCGCCAGGTTCGCCCCCGCTGAGTCGCCGCCGATCGCGAGCCGGTCGGTGCGGCATCCGAGCGACGCTGCGTTTGCGTGCGCCCAGCGCGTCGCCGTCACCGCGTCGTCGAGCGCGGCGGGGAACGGGAACTCCGGTGCGAGCCGGTAGTCGACGCTCAGCACGGCGTGACCGCTGATGTTGGCGAGCGTGCGGCACACGTTGTCGTGAGAGTCGAGGTCGCCGATCACCCAACCGCCGCCGTGCAGGAACACGAGCAGGCCGAGGCCGTCGTCCGGCCGCGGTCGGTACAGGCGCGCGGGAACTCCACCCGCGTCGACGTCGCGGATCTCGTGCACCTGCTCCGTAGAGGGACGTCGACGAGAGGCACGGATCGCACGCGCCTGCTCGGGACTCTGCTGCTCGAGCGGAGGGTCGCCGAGCGACGTGATCAGCTCGAGGAGCGACTTCGCCTGCGGGTGCAGCGGCACGTCGTCCTCAGCTCGCGGACGGTGCCGGGTCCGACGGCGGCGTCTCCTCCGGCGTGGCTGCGGGTGTGGACCCGGGAGCGCCTTCGGGCTCGGGTGGTGACTGCCCCGACGCGTGCTGCACCGGGCCGGTGACGTCGTTCATGCCGGTGAAGGCCTGCTCGACCGGCGGAACGGGCTCGACCTTCGGTTGCTCGGTGACTCCCGTCACCGCCGCCTCCGTCGCCGTCTGTGCGACCGGCGCTGACTCTTCGGTCGGTGCCGCAGGCGCAGCCTTCTTCTTCGGCGGCGGCACACCGACCTTCGGCGCCGGATCGGCCTTCTCCGGCCAACGACGGCGCGACACGATCGACAGCAGTCGCAGCAGGCGCATCGCCTCCGCGTCCTCCTGAGCAGGCCGAGCGATGATCGTGCCGTCGGCGATCATCCGGTTGATGACCTCCTCGCCGAGCTCGGTGCGCACGATCGTCAGCGTCCAGTCGTTGTCGATGCCGATCCCACCTGTCGCGATGTCCGAGTGCTCGGCCGCGAAGTCCGGGCAGTTCTTGCAGCCCTGACGCGTCCACTGGTGGCACTCCTTCAAGTCGACCTCGTGGTACGAGCCGTCTTTCATCCAGATCTGGAAGACGCCCTTGATGTTCATCTTCAGCATCTCGGACTTCTTCAGGCCGTACTTCGCCTCGAACAGCTCGGGGAAGATCGCGTCGTCGAACGTCTTCGAGCAGAGCAGGCCGATGTTGAACACGAACGGCTTCGACACCTTGCCGGCCTTGCGGTCCCACATGATCGGCGGCGACGACGTCTGGCAGCCCATGCCGACCAGCGCGAGCCGCGACAGCCCTTCGGCTTTCGCGTCGCGCAGCGCCAGCGGGTTGGCACAGTACGTGTACCGGCTTCCGGCGGTCGCGAGGACCTCCTCCTTGTTGTGCGCGAGCACCGGCTTCGCCTTCCATGCGTCGTCAGGCTCGACGCCACTCACCATCGCGGCCTCGATGTAGTCGTGCGCGAACAGCCAGATCAGCATCGCGGAGACGAACCCGCCGTCCTGGCCGATCTTGTGCACGGTGTCGTCGCTCGCCCGAGTGAGGAGCAGCTGCCGCCAGATGCCGGCCATCTCGTCGGGCTCACGCACGCGACCGAACAGGTGCATGTCCGCAGCCGGCTCCCACGCACGGAACCGCGGGCATGCGCGCGTGCACGTGGTGCACCCCTTCTCGCCGTGGATGCAGTTGTCGAGGCCGAGCTCGGGCTCGAGGTGGAACGGGATGTACTTCCCCTCCTCGTGCTCGTAACCGATGACGTCGTGCGGGCACGTGACGACGCATCCGGCGCACCCGGTGCAGAGGCCGGTCGTGATGACCTCGGCGTACAGCTCCTTCCACTGCGCGGTCCACCGCTCCGCTTTGACGGGCGCCGGCTCGGTCACGGTCATGGTGCGACAGTAGTGAGTGGCGTCATGTGCGGCACGAGCGGATCCGGCCACGCAGGATCGCGATCGCCGACGTCGCGACCCAGAGGTCGGTGACGGTCAGGCCCACTCGTTGGAACAGCCCCGTCGGCAGGCTCGTGGATGCAAGGACCAGCGAGACCGCCGAGACGCTGCCGCAGGCGATGCCGAGCGCTGCCAGTCCGCGATTGCCGAGCCGGAGCAACGGCTGCGCTGCGAGCAGCGGCGTCGCGGCGAGCGTCACGTATCCGAGTCCGGCGAAGACGGCGTGCCACGAATCGACGGAAGTGGAGCGCTCGAGCGGCGTGGCGGCGACTGCCAGCGTCGCGATTCCCGTCGCGGCGGCGGCGATCCACGCCCCGCCGCCGACCGCTCGCCGCAGCGCAGCGGCGAACAGGGGCATCCCCACGCCGAAACCGACGAAGCCGGCAGTCATGAGCGTGCGAGTGTCGGCACCGACCGCTGCCAGGCGGCTGATCGCGTCCTCGATCGACGAGTAATCGCGGTCCGTGACCGCTGCGCCGACCGCCCACCCGCTGATGAACGCGGCGGGCGCGGCGACCCCGCCGAGCGCCGCGAGCTGGACCCTCACACCGCGTCGCTGCCCTCTTCGCCGGTGCGGATCCGGACGAGCCGGTCGATGGTCGTCACCCAGATCTTTCCGTCACCGATCTTCCCGGTCGATGCGGCACGCTGCACTGCGTCGACGATCCGGTCGACGCTGTCGTCGTCGGCGACGATCTCGATCTGCACCTTCGGGACGAACTCGATGTTGTACTCGGCGCCGCGATAGGTCTCGGTGTGCCCACGCTGGCGGCCGAACCCGCGCGCCTCGCTGATCGTGACGCCCTGGACCCCGACCGACTTCAACGCGGCCTTGACGTCGTCGACCTTGAACGGCTTCACGATTGCGGTGATCAGCTTCACGGAACCTCCGGCGGCGAGTGTACGGCGGGCCCGCTGCGCCTCAAGCCGACGCCTGGCTTGCGCGGTCGGTCGCGCTGCGGTCGGACTCGAGGAGCTCGGCGGCGAGCGCCTCCGCGTCCTCGCTCAGCCGCCACCCACGGGACCTCACTGTCAGGATCGAGTCGGGTCCGAGCGCCCGGCGAACGCCGACGAGCAGGCTGTCGCAGCGCCGGTCGTTGAGCCCGCTGAGGCCGGCGCACCGGCTCAGCTCGCGCCGGCCGACGACGCGTCCCCGGTGTGCGAACAGCGCGGACAGCACGGCCCGCTCCTGCGGCCCCAGCGAAGAACGCAGGCCCTGGGGGGCACGACCCGACGAATTTTCGTCAGGAGCAGCAGGAGCGGAGCCGGCCATTGCCGCAAGGTAATGGCCTTGGGTTTCGGGTTCGTGTGAACTCCGTGAACGGCATGTGAATGCACGTAGCCGCAGCATCGAACGCCGGCGCTGCAACACTTGACTCGTGCCCATGAAGGTCTTCGACGGCGGGTTCATCCGCCGTGCCCGCAGCGAGCTGATCGCGCGGCCCGATCTGTCGGGGCGGGAGCTCGCTCGACGGCTCGCCGACCAGATGGACGGGTGGTTCACGCTCCTCGGAGCAGCGCTCCCGCGTGCATGGTCGGTCGTCGCAACGGGCGGCTACGCAGGCGGTCTTCTCGCCCCGGGGAGTGACATCGACGTCGTCCTCCTCCACCCGGGCCGGGCGCGCGAGGCCGACGTGCGATCGGTCGTCGAGCCGATGTGGTACCCGATGTGGGACGCCGGCCTGAAGCTGAGCCCGTCCACGCACTCGGTGAAGTCGCTGCTCTCGCTCGCTGCGGGCGATCTGGAGACGGCGACGTCCATCCTCCGCGTGCGCACCCTCGCCGGCGAGGAGTCGGAGGTCGCTGCGTTGCGTGTCGGCGCGGTCGAGCAGTGGCAGAAGCGGGGCGGCGTGTGGCTGAAGGCGCTGCGCGTCGCGAGCGAGCAGCGCTGGGAGGACAAGGGCGAGGTCGCGTCGTTGCTCGAGCCGGACATCAAGGACGGGCGCGGAGGCATGCGCGATCACGACACGCTTCGGTGGGCCTTGGCGACAGGGCGGCCCGAGATCGCTGCGTGCCTGGAGGTCCCGGTCGGTGATCTCGCGTCGCCGGCCGAGCTGCTGCTCGCCGTGCGCTGCGAGCTCCACCGCGTGACGGGCCGCTCGACGAACGTGCTGCTCCTGCAGGACCAGGATGCAGTGGCCGATGCGATGGGTTTCGCCGACGCAGACGTGCTGATGCTGCGCGTGTCCGCTGCAGCACGCGCGATCGACTGGGCCAGCGAGCGGTTCTGGTGGCGCGTCGATCGGCTCGGCCGCACGAAGGGCAAAGCGGAATCCGGGCGGGTGACGGCGAAGTTGATGCCGGGCGTGACGGTGGTGGACGACGAGGTCGAGGTCGACCTGCGCGAGGCGGACGACGACCAGTCGCTCGTGCTGCGCGTCGCGGCTGCAGCGGCGCGCGCCGGTGACGGGATCAGTCGCCGGTCGCTGCTCACGCTGTCGAGCGTTGCGTGCGAGGAGGGCGAGCCGTGGACCGAACGGACTCGGCAGGCGATGGTCGGGCTCCTCGGGTCGGGTCCTCATCTCGTCGACACGATCGAGTCGCTGGAGCGGTACGACCTGTTCAGCAGGATGATCCCCGAGTGGCGCCACGTGCGCAGCCGGCCGCAGCGCAACGCGTTCCACACGTACACCGTCGACCGGCACCTGCTGCAGACCGTCGTCAACGCGAACGAGCACCTGCGTGAGGTGACCCGTCCCGACCTCCTCCTCGTCGGGGCGCTGCTGCACGACATCGGCAAGGGGTATCCCGGCGATCACACCGAGGTCGGTACCGCGCTCGTCGACGAGATCGGCGCGCGCATGGCGTTCTCACCGGAGGACGTCGCCGTCATCCGCTCTCTGGTCGAGCACCACCTCCTCCTGCCGGAGACCGCGACGCGACGCGATCTGGAGGACCCGCGCACCGCCGAGAACGTTGCGGCGCTCGTCGGCGACCGCCTCCGGCTGTCACTCCTGCGCGCACTCGTCGAAGCCGACAGCCGGGCCACCGGGCCGGCCGCCTGGTCGTCGTGGAAGGAGGCGCTGATCGATCAGCTCGTGCATGCCGTCGACGCCGTCCTCGCGGGCCAGGCGCCGCCCAGGTGCTCCACCGCGCCAGACGAGCGCTTCAACGACGTGCTCGCACTGGTCCGCGGAGACGGCGCTCTGCACATGACGCACGAGCAGTCGCGCGACTTCGATCGCGTCGTCTTCGCCGCGCCGGATCATCCGGGCCTGTTCGCGCAGGTCGCCGGCACGTTGACGGTCCACGGCGTCGACGTGGTGTCGGCGGACGCGTGGACGAGCGCCGACGGGATCGCGGTGGACGAGTTCCGCGTGCAGCGCGCGAACGGGACCGTTCCGGACTGGCGCCGCATCGAGCACGACCTGCGTGCGGTGGCCGCGGGCACGGTCGACCTCGGCAGCCGGATCGAGCAGCGGATCAGGACCTACGCACGTGCCCGCCGACGCGCGGTGGCCGCGTCGCCGCCGCGGCTCGAGGTGCTCGTCACGAACGACGCGTCCGAGTCCGCGACGATGATCGACGTGCGCGCGCCGGACGCGATCGGCGTGCTCTACCGGCTGGCGTCGCAGCTGTCCGCGTGCGGCCTCGACATCAGGTCGGCCAAGGTCGCCACGCTCGGCCACGAGGTCGTCGACGTCTTCTACGTCGAGCGGCCCGGAGCACCGGACGAGCGGAAGGTCCCGGACGACCAGCACGACGGCCTGCGCGTGCGGCTGAAGGAGTCGCTGCTCGCGCAGTAGGACGCGGCGCCGTGCGCGCGGGGCCGCACCTCTCGGGGCTACCCAAAGCGTCCGGCGCGTTCTACGCTTGTGTCCCGTCTGGAGCACGCTGGACGTGCTCTTGGCAGGACACAAGCGCCCAACCCACCGTCGGCGCCTCGACGTGCGACCACTCAGCGTGAGAACGGCCGAACCCGCCGCCCGGCCGGCTCGCCGCCGCCCTCGAGAGCATGGGTTCATCGGTGGACCCGCCCCCGGGCGGGCCGAAGCCGCTGACCGGCCTCCGATTGCACACCACTTGACCGGCGGGTCAATACTGGTGACATGGACCTGAGCTATCCACCGGAGGCCGAGGCCTTCCGCACCGAGATCCGCGCCTGGCTCGAGGAGAACCTGCCCGACGGGTGGGGCGACCCGGAGTTCGAGATGGCGCCGCAGGAGCGCAAGGCGTTCAACGAGGGCTGGCCGACGAAGCTGTTCGAGGGCGGCTGGATCTGCGCGACGTGGCCCCAGGAGTATGGCGGCAAGGGGCTGTCGACGATGGAGGGCGTCGTGCTCTCGGAGGAGTTCGCCCGGCTCAAGGCGCCGCTGCGCGCGGACTTCTTCGGCGACACGCTCGTCGGCCCGACGCTGCTGCAGTGGGGCACCGAGGAGCAGAAGAAGGAGTTCCTCCCGGGGATCCTCGGCGGGAAGACGCGCTGGTGCCAGGGATTCAGCGAGCCGAACAGCGGCTCCGACCTCGCGTCGCTCAAGACCACCGCCGTGCTCGACGGCGAGGAGTGGGTGATCAACGGGCAGAAGGTGTGGACGACGCAGGGTCACCACGCCGACTACTGCTTCCTCCTCACCCGCACCGACCCGGACGCGCCGAAGCACGCAGGCATCAGCTACCTGCTCGTGCCGATGCGCCAGCCCGGCGTCGAGGTCCGCGGCATCACGCAGCCGGACGGCACGGCCGAGTTCACCGAGGTGTTCTTCACCGACGCGAGGTGTCCGAGGGACAACGTCGTCGGCGGCATCAACAACGGCTGGCAGGTCGCGAACTCGACGCTCGCGTTCGAGCGCGGGATGAGCGCGACCACCGGCCACCGTCGCTTCGAGGAGGAGTTCCGCCTGATGGTCGAAGCCGCCGGCAAGAACGGTGCGATCGCCGACGCGAACATCCGCCAGCGGCTGATGCAGTACTACTCGAAGATCCAGATCCTGAAGTACAACGGCCTGCGCTCGCTGAGCGCGACGGTCACCGGCAAGAAGGATCTCGGCGTCGCCGCCCTCGGCGCGACGAACAAGATGTTCTGGAGCGAGATGCACCAGCGGGCGATGGAGCTCGCGCTCGACATCCAGGGGCCGGATGCGATGCTGATCGACAACGGCGCCGAGATGTCGTGGCCGGGCGCGCAGCGCGACAAGCGGCGTGAGGGGTACCCGGTGAGCCCGATGATGAGCTCGTTCTTCTTCAGCAGGTCCGAGACGATCTGGGGCGGCACCAGTCAGATCCAGCGCAACATCGTCGGCGAGCGCGTCCTCGGCCTCCCGAAGGAGCCGAAGTAGCGCGCTCGCCCGACCCGCTGCCCCTCTGCGGCCGCTGCTGCCCCCTGTGCAAGCCCGCGCGTCTGCGCGAGTCGAACCCATGCTCTTGAGGGTGCAGCGGCCCGCAATGACCCTCAAGAGCATGGGTTCATGCAGTCGACGGGAGAAACCCGAAAATCAGAGCGCCGCCAGCGCGTATTCCCCGAGGCGGCGTGACGTGCGACCCAGCGGCAACCGACTCGGTCGCGGCGAGAATGGATTCCGTGACTGCCGCCGTCGCTCCGCCCGCTGGAGCGCCCGAGGGACGGCTCGTGTCGCGACCGTTCCTGATGGTCACGGGCGTGACTTTCCTCGTGTTCTTGTACATCGGCATCCAGGTCCCGCTCGTCCCGCGGCTCGTCGAGGACGGACTCGGCGGCAGCGAGATCGACATCGGGCTCAACCTCGCTGCCTTCAGCGTCGCTGCGATCGCGATCCGGCCGATGCTCGGTGCGTGGGGAGACCGGTACGGCCGGCGTGTCCTGATGATCGCCGGCGCGCTGACGGCCGGCGTCGCTGTGCTGCTGATGATCCCGGTCGACAACCGCTGGCTGCTGCTGCCGCTCCGCGGACTCGCCGGCATCGGCGAGGCAGCGGTCTTCGTCGGCGCAGCGACGATGATCAGCGATCTCGCTCCCGCGCACCGGCGCGCCGAGGCATCGAGCTACTTCTCCGTCGCAGTGTTCGGCGGCATCGGCATCGGGCCGGTGCTCGGCGAGCCGCTGATCGACGGCGGCCACTTCGGTCGGGGGCTCGTGGTCAGCGCGGGCGTCCTGTTCGCCGCCGCGCTGTTCGGGCTGTTCCTCCCGCAGGATCGATTGCACGCGTCGCTCGCCGACGCGGCCGACGAAGGCGACGACGACCTCGAGCCGCGGCACTTCTTCCATCGCGCAGCGATCAGGCCCGGCGCCGTCCTCGCGCTGGGAATGGCCGGCTTCGCGACGTTCAACGCGTTCATGCCGGATCACGCAAACGTCGTCGGCCTGGATGGCTCGAAGTGGGTCTTTGCGGTCTACAGCGTGGTCTGTCTCGTGGTTCGCCTCGCCGGCGCACGCCTGCCCGAGCGCTACGGACTCGGTCGGTCGGTGTCGACTGCACTCGTGCTCCTGTCCTTCGGCCTGCTCACACTCGCTGCCGTCGCGACACCGTTCGGCGTCTACGCGGGGACCGTCCTCGTCGGGCTCGGCATGGCATTCATGTACCCGGCGCTGATGGCGATCGCGGTCAACGCGGTGCGTGAGTCGCAGCGGGCACGCGTGATCGCCGGGTTCACGATGTTCTTCGAGGTCGGCACCGCCGTCGGCGGAATCCTGTTCGGTGCGATCGCCGAGGTGGCGGGAAAGCGAGGCGGCTTCCTCGCCGGCGCGATGGCCGGCGTCATCGGGCTGTGGGTCCTGTGGCGGGTTCTCCTTCCCACGGCGACGGCGTCGCCGGTGGAGGCTGCTGCGGTGCCGTCCGATGCGCCGACGCGTCGGGCGCCACAGTTCACAGACCTGTCATAGTCGCGGCATGCCCCGGACATCTCTCCGCCGCATGGTGGGTCCGTGACCATGGCACACGTCCGCCCGCGCGTGGATCTCTGGGACGAGTTGGTCGACTCCGACGGGACGCCGCGCCCTGCCGCAGCGGCGCTGGTCGCTCACCTCGCGGCGCTCGAGCACGCCGAGCTGCAGCAGCGACAGGATCTCGCCGAGATCGACATCCTCACGATGGGCATCACGTTCACCGTGTACTCGGACGGACGCGGCATCGATCGAGCGTGGCCGTTCGACATCATCCCGCGCATCATCGACGCCACCGAATGGAAGCGGATCGAGCTCGGGTTGCTGCAGCGCCTGCGCGCGATCAACCTCTTCATCGACGACATCTACCACGACCAACGGATCATCGCGGACGGCGTGTTCCCAGTGGAGCTGCTCGGCGACTCCGTCAACTTCCGCCCGGAGTGTCGCGGGGTCGATCCGAAGTTCGGCGTGTGGTCGCACATCTGTGGGAGCGACCTCGTGCGCGACTCCGATGGGACCATGTACGTGCTGGAGGACAACCTGCGCGTCCCCTCCGGCGTGAGCTACATGCTCGAGAACAGGGCGATCTCGAAGCGCGTGTTCGCCGACCTCTTCACGCAGCAGAGCATCCTCCCGGTCGACTCCTACACCGACGAGCTCAACCGGATGCTCACGTCGATCGCGCCCGATGGGACCCTCGACCCGGTGATCGCCGTGCTGACGCCGGGCATCTACAACTCGGCGTACTTCGAGCACTCCTTCCTCGCGCAGCGGATCGGCGCCGCCCTCGTCGAGGGTGCCGACCTGTTCGTCGGCGACGACGACTGCGTGTACATGCGCACCCTCGGCGGCCGCGAGCGGGTGCACGTGATCTACCGCCGCGTCGACGACCTGTATCTCGACCCCGAGGTCTTCCTTCCCGACAGCTCGCTCGGCGTGCGAGGGCTGATGCGCGCGTGGCGCGCAGGGAACGTCGCCATCGCGAACGCGCCGGGATCCGGCGTCGCCGACGACAAGGTCGTGTACGCGTGGATCCCCGACATCATCCGGTTCTACACGGACTCGGATCCGATCCTCCCCAACGTGCCGACCCTGCGCTGCTTCAACGCCGAGGAGCGAGAGTACGTCTACGAGCACATCGACGAGCTCGTCGTGAAGCCGGCGAACGAGAGCGGCGGCGCCGGCATCCTGATCGGCGACCGGGCGACGCGCAGCGAGCTCGATGCGCACATCGCGCTCATCGAGGCGAACCCTCGCAACTGGATCGCGCAGCCGATCCTGTCGTTGTCGACCGTCCCGACGCTCTGCGACGGCGAGATCGACGCGCGCCACGTCGACCTGCGGCCGTTCATCCTCAGCGGCGAGACGAGCTCCGTCACCGCCGGTGGGCTCACCCGAGTCGCGCTCCGTCAGGGCTCGCTCATCGTCAACTCGTCGCAGGGAGGCGGGAGCAAGGACACCTGGATCGTCGAGACACGATGATGCTGCTGTCGAGGGTCGCGGACAGCCTCTACTGGGGGGCGCGATACCTCGAGCGTGCGGAGGACACGTGCAGGCTGATCCGCTCGTACACGGATCTCGTCATCGACCTCCCGACGACAGCGGTGTCCTCGTGGGAACCTCTGCTCGCGGTCGCCGGTGACCGGTCCACGTTCGACGCGATGCACGACGAGACGAAGGAGCACGACATCGTCCGCTTCCTCGTCGCCGAGAGCGCGAATCCCGGCAGTGTCGCGAGCAGCATCGCCACTGCGCGGGAGAATCTGCGCACGACGCGCGAGGTCCTGCCCCGGGACGTGTGGCAGGCGGTCAACGATCTCTCCCTCTACACCGTCGCGAACGTCGCGAGTGGTGTCGACCGCCGCAACCGGGCACGGTTCCTCCACCGGGTGATCGCGGACTGTCAGCGGATCGACGGCGCGGTGTCGACGCTGATGACGCGGGACGATGCGTACGAGGTGTGGCAGCTCGGGCGCTCACTCGAGCGTGCGGACATGACGGCGCGCGTGGTCGGCGTGCGCGCTGCCGCGCTCGTCGAGAGCGAGCGATCAGCCGCGGCGCAGAAGTCCGAGATCTACGAGGACGTGCAGTGGATGGGGCTGCTGAAGTCGGTCAACGCGCTGCAGATGTACCAGCGCGCGACGCGAGGACCGATCGAGGCCCACAAAGCTGTCGGCTTCCTCCTGCGCGACACGATGTTCCCGCGATCCGTCGCGGCGTGCCTCGGCGCGATCCGGCGGTCGCTCGAGACCCTGCCGCGCCCTGAGCTCACCCTGCCGTCGGTCGAGCGGCTCGACACACTGCTCGCCGCGGTCCCCGTCGGCGAGGCGCTCGACGCGAGCACGGCCGGCGAGGAGCTCGACGAGGCGATGGACCACGTCCTGCTCGGCCTCGGCGCAGTCCACGACGCAGTCGCGTCCACACTGTTCCACCCCGGTCACTGACACCGATGACGATGACCTCTGCCGCAGACGGGCTGCGCGTGCCGTACGCGGCCGCTGCCGGCACGTTCGACGAAGCGGTCGCACAGGACGGAACCCTGCGCGAGCCCTGGGCGAGCGTGAGCAGGGCGCTCGGCCCGGTCCTCCCCGCCGAGCTCGCGGAGCGCCAACGGCGGATCGACCGCCTGCTCGACGCCGAAGGTGCGGGTCACCTCGTGCACGACCTCTCGGTCGATGGCGCCGGCACGACGAGCGGCGGCGAGAGCCCGAGCCTTCCGTGGCGGCTGGATCCGATTCCCGTCGTGGTCTCCGCCGCCGACTTCGAGGGCCTCGCAGCCGCTGCTGTCCAGCGAATGCGCATGCTCGAGGCGATGCTGCGCGACGTGTACGGGCCGCGCGATCTCGTCCGCTCCGGCACGATCCCAGGGTCGCTGCTGTTTTCGCTCCCCGGCATGCGCACGTCGGCGTCGCAGCGGGTTCAGAGCCGATGGCTCGTGCACTACGGCCTGGACATCGTCAGAATCGCGACCGGTGAGTGGCGTGTCGTGCAGGACTTCACCGACACCCCTCCCGGGCTCGGCTACGCCATGCTCAACCGTGCAGTCATGGCGCGGGTGACGGCGCAGGCGATGCGCGCATCGAACGTCGCGCCGATCGCATCCGCGTCCACGACGTTGCGTCTCGCTCTCGCTGCACATGCGCCGTCGACGACGCCGAGTCCGCGCACGGTCGTGCTCACCGCCGGCCCTGCTCACCCGACCTACGTCGAACAGTCGTTCCTCGCGCTGCAGATGGGCGTGCACCTCGCCGAGGGCGGTGACCTCGTCGTGCGGAAGCACCGTTTGTGGCTGCGTGCGCTCGACGCGCTGGAGCCGATCGACGTCGTGTACCGGCGGGTCGAGGACGTCGGCCTCGACCCGCTGGAGATCAACAGCCGAGGGCGCAGCGGCGTACCGGCGCTGACATGGGCGGCCCAGGGAGGGGGCGTCGCGCTCGCGAACGGGTTCGGCGCGTCGGTGGCAGAGGACACGCGGCTCGCGCACCTCTTCCCGGCGGTCGCACAGACCCTGCTCGGTGAGACGCTGCGGCTCGACTCGCTCGGCGGGGGCGAGTCGCTCGCCACGACCCCGTCGTACGCAAGCTCCGCGTCTGCGTCCGCTCCGCTCGAGCCGTGCTCCGTCGTGCTCCGCCTGCATGCGATCGCTGGACCCGACGGGATCTCGGTGATCAGCGGCGGTGTCGGTCGCGTGCTCGCATCCGGCGATCGTCCCGGGCACGCCAGCCTGCGGCTGGTGAAGGACGTGTGGGTGCTCGGCGCAGCCCGCCAGCAGCGCCTTCCGCTGCGCGTGACGCCTCCGCCGCAGGTCGACTTCCGTGCGTCCGTGACGAAGCGGGCGGCCGAGTCCCTGTACTGGACAGGGCGGGCAGCCGAGCGGGCGGAGGTGTCCGCGCGGGCCGTGCGGTTGCTCGGACAGCAGGTCGACCAGGATCCCGCGCTCTCGCTGTTCACGGACGCCGGCGGTTGGTCCGCCGGCGCACTCGCGCTCCTGCGTGCGGCTCGCGCGTTGATCCCCACGGCCGGGGTCGAGGCCGAGAGCGCGTCCGCTTCCCTTGCGGAGCGTTTCGCACGCGAGCTCCGCGCGACGCAGAACACGGTCGCCTCGTCGCTCGGGACGGTCGTGCACGAGGCGACATCGGTGCGGGAGTACATGTCGCTCACGATGGGCAGGCTGCTCGGTCGGCTCGCGCGCCTGCGTGAAGGGCTCCTCGCGGGACCGGCGAGCGCCGAGGACCTCGAGCTCGTACTCGTCGATCTCGCCGCGTTGGCGGGCTTCGCGATGGAGAGCACCGTGCGCGGTCCGTCGTGGCGGTTCCTCGACATCGGTCGCCGGCTGGAGCGGGCCTTCGCGGTGCTCGCTTCGGTGGAGGCGGCGGTCGGGATCGCGTGTGATCCGCTCGAGTTCCAGCCGCTCGCGGAGTCGGTGCTCTCGGTGAACGAGAGCCTCGTCGCCTACCGCCGCCAGTATCGCAGTGACGTCGACCTCACGGCGATCGTCGATCTCCTGATCCACGACGACTCGAACCCGCGAGGCCTTGCGTTCCAGCTCGATCGCCTCCGCGAGCACGTGACGTCGCTCGGCTGGCACGAGGGGAGCGCGCTCGTCGACCAAGCGATGCTCGGAGCGCTCTCGCCGGTCGACAGTTCGGTGTCCGGCGGCCGCCGACTGTCGGTCGACGCGCTCGTGCTGGCCGCTCGCGCGCCCCTTCTCACGCTGTCGAGCGGGATCACGCAGCGGTGGTTCGCGGTACCGGTGAACCCGATGGTGGTCGGCGCACGATGAGGACCACAGTGCGTCGCGATCCGCTGCGGTTCTCGGTCGTGCACCGTACTGAATACGACTACTCGGCCGCGATGACGGACGGGTACACCGTTGCCTACCTGCTGCCGCGGGAGACACCGTTCCAGCACGTCGAGTCCGCTGTGCTCCATACGGAGCCCGACGTCGACGAGGACGCGAAGCAGATCGACGTGTTCGGCAACACCGTGGTGCGCATCGGCGTGCACCATCCGCACGACCGCTTCGTCGTGACCTCTCGCAGCGTCGTCGAGGCGCTCCCGCCGCCGACGTGGGAGACCTTGCAGAAGTCGACGGTTACGTGGGAGGAGGCTGCGGCTGCGGTCGAGCAGCTGCACGGTGACGATGCGCTCGACGTCGGCCCGTACGCAGCCGTCACCGCCCGCACCCCGTCCCTGCCGGGTGTGCAGTCGTTCGCGGCCGAGATGTTCACGCCGCAGCGCCGGCTCGTCGACGCGGTCGATGCGCTCTGCTCACGGATCTACCGCGAGTTCGAGTTCGACTCGGCGTTCTCCGACATCTCGACCCCGGTCGACGCAGTGATCGCAGCGCGGCGCGGCGTCTGCCAGGACTTCGCGCACCTTTCGATCTCATGCCTGCGCGCTGTCGGTCTCGCCGCCAGGTACGTCAGCGGTTACATCGAGACGGGCCGGCCGCCGGGTGAGGAGCAACTCGCCGGTGCCGACGTGTCGCATGCGTGGTGCAGCGTCTGGTCACCCGACCTCGGCTGGCTCGACCTCGACCCGACGAACGACCAGTTCCCGCCGACGCGCCACGTCACGGTCGGCTGGGGCCGCGACTACTTCGACGTCGCGCCGGTCCGCGGCGTCGTCATCGGCCCGTCCGCGGAGCAGACGCTGTCCGTCGCCGTCGACGTCCGCCGCCTGACGTAACGGCTCCGCGAAGGCTTCCGGGCGGGAATCTCCTCATTCGCCGTTCTGGGCGGGGGTCGTCGCAACTGCTGGCAGCGATCCCGCCCAGAACGAGGTGCCCGACGGTGACACGGGCACGTCCGATTTCCGCTGACGGCCTGTCGGCCGACCAGGCACACTGAGTGGATGCGGATCGTCGTGTCGCCCTCGGACCCGGGCGCCCGCACCGTCGGCCATGCCGACCACGACCGCTGCTACCGCGCTGCGCTCAGCCGGGACTCGCGCTTCGACGGATGGTTCGTCGGTGCGGTCCACACCACGGGGATCTACTGCCGGCCGTCGTGCCCGGCGATCACGCCGAAGCCGCAGAACGTGTCGTTCTTCCCGACGGCGGCCGCTGCGCAGCAGCGAGGCTTCCGGGCGTGCAAGCGCTGCCGCCCGGATGCATCGCCAGGGTCGCCGGAGTGGAACGTGCGCGAGGACGTCGTCGCCCGTGCGATGCGATCGATCGCGGACGGTGTCGTCGACCGCGACGGGGTCGGCGGGCTGGCGCGGCGGCTGGGGTACAGCGAACGGCACCTGAACCGGCTGATGACCGACGAGCTCGGCGCCGGTCCGCTCGCAGTCGCACGCGCCCAGCGAACGCAGACGGCGCGGCTGCTGATCGAGACGACGACGATGCCGATGGCGGACGTGGCGTTCGCCGCCGGGTTCTCCAGTGTCCGCCAGTTCAACGACACCGTGCGCGAGGTGTTTGCGGCGTCGCCGACGCAGCTGCGGGGCGCCCGTCACGGCCGGACGTCACTGCTCGCTCCCATCGCTCCGTCCACGGTCACGGTGATGCTCCCGGCGCGCCCGCCCTTCGACGCCCACAGTCTGTTGCAGTTCCTCGGCGCACGTGTCGTTCCCGGCGTCGAGACGTGGGACGGCACGACGTACGGGCGAAGCCTGCGGCTGCCGCACGGCGCGGGCACCGTCGCGCTGAGGCCGCACGACAGTGCGGTGGCATGCACGCTCACGCTCGGCTCCCTCGCCGATCTGCAGACGGCGGTGCAACGGTGCCGCCGGCTGCTCGACCTCGACGCCGACCCGGTCGCGATCGACGGCCAGCTCGGCGACGATGATGTGCTCGCTCCGCTCGTCCGGAAGCGTCCCGGGCTCCGGTCGCCAGGCGCCGTCGACGGTGCCGAGCTCCTCGTCCGAGCGATCCTCGGTCAGCAGGTCTCCGTCGCCGGAGCGACGACCATCGCCGGTCGGCTAGCGGCAGCGGCCGGCGAGACCGCCACACGACCCGCAGCCGGCGACGCGTCGCAGCCCTCGCTGCTGTTCCCGTCGCCCGAGGCGCTGCTCGCGATCGACCCGGCGACCCTGCCGTTCCCGAGATCACGGCGGGACGCGCTCCGCGCGGCGTGTGCGGCGATCGTGGCGGGCGACTTGAGGATCGACGCCGCCAGCGACCGGCGGGAGATGGAGGCCGACCTGTGTCGCCTGCCGGGCATCGGTCCGTGGACCGCCCGCTACGTCGCGATGCGGGCACTCGGCGACCCGGACGTCTTCATGCCGACGGACCTCGGCGTGCGCCACGCGCTCGAACGCCTCGGTCTCGGCGGTGACCCGAAGTCGGCGACCGCGCGAGCGGAGTCGTGGCGGCCGTGGCGGTCGTACGCCCTGCACCACCTGTGGGCGTCACTGTGACGAGTGGGGACGAATGAGCGAGGAGAGACGGACATGAGGACGATGGACGTGTTGGACGACCCCACGCTGCGGAGACAGGTGCTGCCGTCGCCGGTCGGTGAGCTGACACTGGTGGCGTCGGCGCGCGGTCTGCGCGCGGTGCTGTGGGTCGAGGACGGCGAGCGGCGAGTGGTGCACGCCACGGCGTCCGGGTCCGTCGACACCGACGAAGCCGAGCGGATCCTCGATGTCGCCGTCGCGCAGCTCGGCGAGTACTTCGCCGGCGACCGGACCGAGTTCGACGTCCCGCTCGACCCGCAGGGCACACCGTTCCAACTCGCAGTGTGGACGACCCTGCGGACGATCCCGTTCGGGGGGACGATGAGCTACGGCGAGCAGGCGCGCACGCTCGGCGATGTGCGCAAGGCGCGCGCTGTCGGCGGCGCGAACGGCCGCAACCCACTCAGCATCTTCGTTCCGTGCCACCGCGTCGTCGGCTCGAACGGCAGGCTCACCGGCTTCGGCGGCGGCCTCTCCGCGAAGGCGTGGCTGCTCGACCACGAGCGCAACGTCCTCGCCGGCCGCTGAGACCGACGGCGTCATTCTGCCGCTTCTGAGTCAGCGCCACAGAACAACAGTCGGTCTGTGCGCTGACACAGAGTCGAGAGGAGACGAATCGGCCCAGGAACCCTGTCGCGTCAGACGCGGTGTCGGGCGCGGGCCTGCTGCTCGCGGCGCAGGCGCGCGTCGGCCTGCTTGAGCTCCTTGGCCGCCTTGCGCTTGGCCTTCGTCTCCTCGTCCACCTCACGTGTCAGCACGACCACCGGGGCCGACTCGGCCTCGGCCGGGAGCGCCAGCACCTCGTCGTGCTTCAGGAGACGGGTCAGGAGCACGGACGCCGCTGCCTCGCCGGCGACCGACGCGGCGAGCGTCAACCGCACCGTCGGCAGCCCGTGCGTGTCGATCAGCCCGGGCGTGACCTCGGCGAGGTCCTCCTCACTCGGGTTGTCCGAGTTGTCGCCGAGCTGCTCGATGCAGTCGGCGAGGCACGGGTCCGTGAGTACCGTGGTGATCTGCTCGAGCGCGCCGCTCATCCGCCCGCGCGCCGCAGTGGCGCGGATCGCGAGGACGCGTGCTGCGGGATCCTCGAAGCCGCCCTCGCGGGCGCCGCAGATCTTGTCGATCGCCGCGACGTGGTCCTCGGGGAGGGTCGCGACGAGCGCCTCGAGCTCTGCGTCGGTCATCGCGCTCAACGCGCGGTCGAGGAGCGCGAGTGCCTGGAGGCGGTTCTTCATCTGATTCACGGCCCACGAGGCTATGCGGGGTGACGGCCACAACGGCCGTCCGCCGTCGCCGGGTCGTCGGCTCGAGACAGCAGCGGGAATGATGGGCACCGGCGCGAGCGAAGGGGGAGTGCGGCTGATGACGTTGCGAGGGGCGGCGTGCATCGCCGGCGCGTACGAGCACCCGCTGCGCGAGATCCCCGATCGCACGATCCCGGAGATCCATGCTGACGTCGCACTCGGGGCGCTCGCTGACGCGGGACTCACCCTCGGCGACGTCGACGCGTACTACTGCGCCGGCGACGCACCCGGGATCGGCGGGATGTCGATGATCGAGTACCTCGGCCTGCGTGGCGTGTGCAGCATCGACTCGACCGAGACGGGCGGCTCGTCGTACCTCGTCCACGTCGCGCACGCAGCGGCGGCGATGGCGGCGGGGAAGTGCCGCGTCGCGCTGATCACGCTCGCCGGCAATCCGCGTAGCGGCGGGCGACCGCCGGGTGGCGGGTCGACGAAGTCGCCGGAGACGGCGTTCGAGGGTGGCTACGGCATCACCGTGCCGGGCCTGTACGCGCTCACTGCGCAGCGCCACATGCACGAGTTCGGCACGACCAGCGCACAGCTCGCCGAGATCAAGGTGGCCGCAGCACATCACGCGCAGTACAACCCGCGCGCCTTCCTCCGCGACCCGGTGACGGTCGAGGAGGTGCTCGAGTCGCCGATGGTCAGTGACCCGCTGCACCGTCTCGACTGCTGCGTCATCACCGACGGCGGCGGCGCACTCGTCGTCGTCCATCCCGACGTCGCGAGAGATCTCCCGCGCCAGTGCGTGACGGTGCTCGGCGCCGGCGACGCGACGAAGCACGCGGACAACGGTCGGATCGACCTCACCCACACCGGCGCGGTGTGGTCGGGTCCGCGTGCGTTCGAGGAGGCGGGCGTGACGCCGGCCGACATCGACTACGTCTCCATCTACGACTCGTTCACGATCACGGTGCTGCAGACGCTGGAGGATCTCGGGTTCTGCGAGCGTGGTCGCGGCGGCGAGTTCGTGCTCGACGGGACGCTGCAGGCGCCGCACGGGCGGCTCCCGTTCAACACCGACGGCGGCGGCCTCTGCAACAACCACCCGGCGAACCGCGGCGGGATGACGAAGGTGATCGAGGCCGTGCGTCAGCTGCGCTCGGAGGCGAACCCGGAGGTGCAGGTGCCGGACTGCGAGATCGCCCTCGCGCACGGCACCGGGGGTGCGATCGGGACGCGCATGGTGAGCGCGACCCTGATCCTCGGGAGGGAGGCCCCCTGAGCACGGAGCTGCCGAGTCGCGCACCGGAGGTGACGGCCGCGACCGAGCCGTTCTGGAGCGCGACTGCCGAGGGCCGACTGCTGCTGCAGCGGTGCGACGCGTGCCGGACGATCATCTGGTACCCGCGCGGGTTCTGCCCGGACTGTGGCAGCCGGTCCACGTCGTGGGAGCCGGCGTCCGGGAACGGGACCGTCCACAGCTTCACGATCACACGGCGTGGCCAGGGGCACTGGCGGGACGCAGGGCCCTACGTGCTCGCTTACGTGGAGCTCGACGAGGGGCCGCGGATGATGACGAACATCGTCGAGTGCCCGGTCGACGACGTGCACATCGGCCAGCGGGTGACGGTCGTGTTCCACGACACTGGCGAGGGAACCTCGCTGCCCCGCTTCCGACCCGTCGACGGCGGCGCCGGCTCGTGACGGCGCCGCTCGACGGCATCCGGGTCGTCGACTTCACGCGCGTCCTGTCGGGACCGAGCTGCACGAAGGCGCTGCTCGATCTCGGCGCGGAGGTGATCAAGGTCGAGCCGCCGGAGGGTGACCTCACGCGCAGTGCGCAACCGCGCGTCGACGGCATCCCGGTGTACTTCGCGCAGCAGAACTGCGGGAAGCGTTGCGTGTCGATCGACCTCCGTACCGAGCGTGGACGCGAGATCGCACGTGGCTTGATCGATGTGGCCGACGTGGTGGTCGAGAACTATCGGCCGGGGGTGATGGGCAAGCTCGGCCTCGGTTACGGGGACGTGAGCGTCTCGAACCCGGGCCTCGTCTACTGCTCGATCAGCGGCTACGGGCAGGACGGCTCCGCATCGGGCCGTCGGTCGTACGCGCCGGTCGTGCATGCGGAGATGGGCGTCATGGAGTTCGCTGCGCGCAAGCTCGGCGGCGACATCCGTCCGGAGGCCGTGTCGCATGCGGACCTCTACAGCGGGCTCCAGGCGGCACTCGCGGTCACTGCTGCGCTCGTGCAGCGCGGCGTGACCGGTCGCGGGCAGCGCATCGACGTCTCGATGGCGGAGGTCGTCCTCCAGGCAACGGAGTGGACGGCAGTCGAGGTCGCAGGCGGCGAGGGTGAACGCCTCCACGTGTTCGGGAGCTTCCACGCACCGGTGCTGCGCCTCGCTGACGGCACGACGGTCGTCGTCCCGGGCGACCCGGTGTCGACCTTCCCTGCGTGGTGCCGCGTCATGGAGCGTCCCGAGCTGCTGGACGACGAGCGCCTCGCAACGCCGGCGGCGCGGCACGCCGATCGGGAGCATCTCCTCGGCGTGCTGCGCGAGTGGGCGGCGACGGTGCCGACGTTCGATGCGTTCGAGGCGGCGGTCGGGACGCAGCGGATGGCTGCGGGTACCGTCCGCTCGCTCGTCGACGCGCTCGCCGAGCCGTGGGCCGACGAGCGTGGCGCGCTCGTCGACGTGGGCGCGCCGGGTGCTCCGATCCGCCTCCCGCGCTCGCCGTTCCGCTTCTCCGATGCCGATGTCGGGACGCACGGACGGCCGGCGCTGCAGGGCGAGCACAACCCGGAGGTGCTCGGCGAGCTCCTCGGCATCGCGGCCGACGAGGTGGCGACGCTGGAGGACGCCGGTGTCCTGATCCGGCGCCGCGCTGCCGACCCCGGCGCATGACGACCGCCGCGGCCCGCCCGGTCGTCGGCACAGCGGCGGGGCGACGCGGCTTCGTGCCGCTGATGGCGAGCTGCGTCGCGATGGCGGCGCTGTCGATCGACCTTCTCCTGCCGGCGTTCGCCGACATCAGGGAGGAGTACGGCCTCGCCCCGGACTCGTCGGAGCCGGCGCGGCTTGTCACCGCGTTCTTCATCGGCCTCGCGTTCGGGCAGATCGTCTACGGCCCGCTGTCCGACCGCTACGGCCGCAAGCCGCTCATGTACGCGGGCCTCGTCATCTACGTCATCGGCGCAGTGGCGGCGGTGTTCATGCCGAGCTTCGCCGGCGTGGTGGCGTGCAGGGTGCTGTGGGGCTTCGGCGCCGCCGCCCCCAGGTCGCTCGCCCTCGCGATGGTGCGCGACTCGTACGAGGGCGAGCAGATGGCGCGGACGATGTCGCACGTGATGGCGACGTTCCTCCTCGTCCCGATCGTCGCGCCGGCGTTCGGCACGGCAGCGATGGCGATCGCGCCGTGGCGGATCGTGCTGTGGATCCCCGTGATCGCCGCGGTAGTGCTCGCGCTCTGGCTCGCCCGCCTCCCCGAGACGCTTCCGGTGCACCGACGCCGATCGATCTCCGGTCGGTCGTTGCTCGAGGCGTTCCGCGCCGTCGTCGCGACGCGCGAGACACGCGCCTTTGCGGTCGCGCTGTCGTTCCTGTTCGGGATGATGACGTCGTTCGTCGGGAGCGCAGAGATCATCATCGACGACGTCTTCGGCCAGCGCGAGCTGTTCGCGCTCGTGTTCGCGATCATCGGCTGCTCGCTCGCAGCCGGCGTGCTCCTCGCCGGGCGGCTCGTGACCAAGCTCGGGCTCGACCGACTCATCCGCATCGGCGCGTGCTACGTCGCCGGCACATCGCTGTGCGTCGCGGTGCTCGTCGTCGCGACGGAGGGCAAGCCGCCGATGTGGGCGTTCATCGGCGCGATCGCGGTGATGCTCCCCGGTGTGACCGGCCTCGTGCCGATGTGCAACACCGCGGCGATGACGCCGCTCGCGCACGTCGCGGGGATGGCAGCAGCGGTCCTCGGGACGCTGTCGACCGGCTTCGGCGCGTTGCTCGGAGCTGTCGTCGACAGTGCGTTCGACGGCACCGTCCGCCCGTACGGGATCGCCGCGTTCGTGTTCGCCGCGATCGCTGCGACCGCGATCTTGCGCGTCGCGACGAGTGTGCCCGTCGTGGGTGATCCGGCGTGGGCGGGTGACGAGCCGGCCGCGACCGACTGATCTGTGCGCGAGGGCGAGGTGAAGACGGCGGAGTCGCCGACGGACCGCAATGTCGTCACTCCGATTTTCACATGGTTCGCGGCGAACGCCGGATCTCCGTCACACCCCCTCTTTATGGTGAGTGGTGCCGATCTTCCCCCGGCGTCTCGTCGGCTCCGTGCCGACCGCAGTTCTGGTCGAGGCGTGTGTGGAGGTGAGGTCGTGTGGACGTAGTGGCGCTGATGGA
>Ga0136611_10000621_pt1 | contig 23805 bp, 21 predicted proteins | sample AntDrymUQ2232306_2_FD_106645 | JGI IMG/M metagenome (GOLD analysis project Ga0136611, IMG submission 106645) | Polar desert sand microbial communities from Dry Valleys, Antarctica - metaG UQ223 (23.06) | ecosystem: Environmental > Terrestrial > Soil > Desert | place: Antarctica: Dry Valley...
GCGCGGACACCAAATGTCTTGTCCACGCAGGGACAATCAGCCGAAGGCTCTCCAGCCGCGATTTCAATCGCTTGGCCAAGCGGCGTACACGCTTGTTCAGTGGAATCTAACTCACACCAAGCGTTTCAATCGCTAGGCACGGCGAAACGTTTTAATTCACAACAAGCGTTTCAATCGCCGCTGCATAAAAGTACGCCTGAATACCCGCGTACTTTTAGCTGGCGAAGATCGTGGGCAAAAGGCGGATAACGTAGACGACGGCGTAGGTCAGGGCGCCGGAAACAGTGCAGGCCGCGAGTCCCTGCCAGATCGTGTGGCGACCGCGCCAGATGCGCGCCCACATCAAAGCGGGAATCATCCACAGCAGCGCGATCGCCTGGATTTCGTGAATCCACAGCAAGGCCGTGAAAACCGTCGAAGACAAAACCGCGACATGGATCGAAATCTTCCAGTATTTCGTGATCCACAGCATGACGAGGCCGTTGAAAAACAGCACGACGCCGATGCACCAGACAATGGCGGGCGCCTTGATTTCGTGCAGCACAATCGCGCCGATCAGCGACGAAACCAGCGCGACCACGAATGGCCCGCCGCGCTGCTCGCGTTCCATGACGTGAACGTCGGTGATTTTGCCGCGCACCACCTGGAGAACGACGTAAAGCGCGGGCACGATTGTCGAAAAGAAAACGCTGAGCGCCGTCCACACTAAGAACTGGCGCTTGGAACTGGGCGCCGTCGCAACGATGCCGACGGTTCCGGCGGGAATGACAAGGTAAGGCGAAAGCAGCGCCGAAAACGCGAACGCGACGCTGTTGATAAGTACGACGCCGAACGGTAGGCGCAGCGGAACCGCATCGGGTGCATCCGCCGGATCAATCGGCGCAACCGGCGTGCTGAGAATGTCTTGCTCGGTGGTTCCGGCGGGTGCCAGAGAATCGGGTGGCAGCGAATCGGGCGCCGTGTCTTGGGTGGGAGAGTTCATGTCAAAGCCGTTGATCGGTGGGCAGTGTAGCGGTCGCCGATAACGCTGTCAAAACCGCGCTTTATGGCCAGAAGTTTGCATGTTTGATACACAGTCGTTTTTGAGGAGGCAGCATGAAAAATCGTTTCACAAACTGCGATGCGCGAAAAGTCCGCTCGAAGTCCGGCGTACTTTTTCGGCGCGGCTTTACGCTTGTCGAGATCTTGATCGTGATGGGTGTTATCGCCGTACTGGGCGCGATTATGGTGGGCGTTTTGCGGGGCCGCAGCGAAGGCGCGCGACGCAGCCAGTGCGACATGAAAGTGAAAGCCATCGCGCTGGCGCTCGATGCGTTTCGCCAGGAAACCGGACGCTATCCGCAAAAGCTTTCGGGGCTGCGCGATAAGAAATATCTCGATGCGGACGACGCCCTGCGTTGTCCGAGCGATCGCCGCACGAACGGTTCTTACGAGGAATATTACGTTCCGCGCGCGCCGCGCGACAGCAGCGAGCTGCCGGTTCTGGTTTGTCCTTTTCACGAAGCCGGCAATCATGGCCAGCAGGCGTTCGTCGGGCGCTATACGTCACAGCTTGCAACTTCGCCTGCGACTCTGGTGAGCATGCGCAGGGCATGGATCGAGCATCCTGACGGCAAGGGCGAAATTTCGGCGATTGCCGGAATGGAATTGCGCGGCGGCGACCGCATTCGTACCGACGCAGATGGCGAGGCCATCATTCGTTTCGTCGACGGTTCGACCGCAACCGTCGGGCGCAACAGCAACATCACGGTTTTGCAATCGTTCCTGGACGGCCAGCAAAGTGCGCCGCTTTACACGCTTGTGCGACAGACTCTGGGCAACGTTACCTATCGGATTCACACCGGCTCGAAATTCGATGTTGTAACGCCGACCGCGACCGCCGGCGCGCGTGGAACGGAGTTCGATATTTCGGTTGATTCCCAAGGCAACACGAAGTTTACGCTGAAAAGCGGCAAAGCAGTGCTGACGACGGTCAAGCGCACCGCGTGGGCGCCGCTTGGCCAGCCCGTGAATATTGTGCAAGGCTTGCTCGACCTGACCGGCCTGCCCGGATTGCTGCCCGGATTGCCGCTTGTGCCCGGTTTGCCGGGCCTGCCGGGTTTGCCGGGATAATTTCATGAAGCTCTCGCGGAGATTCCAACGCGCCGCCGGCAGCAATGCCGGCGGCGTTTCCGTTGCGCGTGGTTTTGGCGGCGTGGCGCGCGAATCGCGTGTAGCGCGCGATTCGCGTCCGGCCAACGGCGCGGGTCTGGGCGTGTTGTGCGCTTTGTTGCTCGGCTGCGCGAGTTTGCTTGGCTGGACAAGCGGCATGGAAAGCGGTGCGCTCGATGCGCTCTTTCGCTTGCGCGGCGCGCGCTATCCCAGCCCGAATCTGGTTTTGCTCGTGGTCGATGACGCGACCGTGGCGCGTGCCGGGCAATATCCTCTGCCGCGCCGCATGTATGCTGACGCCGTTCGCAAACTGAGCGCGGCGGGCGTCAAAACCATCGCCTTCGATTTTCTGTTCACAACGCCGTCCGGCTCGCCCGCCGATGACAAAGCGCTGATTGAGGCGTGCCGCGAATCGGGCCGGGTCGTGCAGGCCTCGGCGTTTCATGTTCCGGTTTTGTTTTCGCCTGTGCAATCGATTTCTGCGCGCGCCGATAGCGGGCCGGCGCCGGCTCGCTTTAGCGTGGGAAAAGTACGCCTCAATAAAGGCGTACTTTTGCCGGCGCGCACTGCCGTGTGGTCGAGTTCGGCGATGCCGCAGTTGCAGGCCGGCGCGCCCGCGATGGGACACGTCAATGTCTATCCGTCGGCGGACGGCACGCTGCGCCAGATTCCGCATCTCATCGGCTATCGCGGGGCGGTTTATCCCTCGCTCGCGCTGGCGACCGCCGCCTCTTTTCTGGATGTTGCGCCTAACCAAATCGAAGTGCAGGACAGGGAAGTGATCGTCGGCTCGCGGCGCGTTCCACTGGATGGCAACGGCGAGTCAGTGGTCAACTGGGTCGGCGGCAACAATACGTTTACGCCGTACACGTTCAATGAATTGCAGGACGGGCGCGTACCTTTGAAGAACTTGAAAGGCCGCATCGTGATCATCGGTGCGACGGCGGCAGGCAGTTTCGAGCATCACGCGACGCCGTTTTCTCCGGTTCAGCCCGCCGTCGAATTGCAGGCCAACGCAGTCGATGACATCTTGATGAATCGACCTCTGCGCACCGCGCCTCTGCTTTTGCAAATCGTTTTGCTTTTCGGTTTCGCCGCCACCGCCGGCGCATTGACCGCGCCCGGCAAGGCGTTTGGCGGACTGGGGCGAGTGCTGGCGGTGTGCGTGCTGCTAATCGTCGTTGCGGCGGCGGTGATGATTCGCTCCGACTTTTATATTCCCACCGGCACGCCGCTCCTGGCCGGAGTGTTGGCGGCGGCGCTTTCGACGGCGGTCAATTATCGCCGTGAATGGCAGGAAAACTGGCAGGCGAACGTTTCGGTTGCGGCTCTGGCGCGCGGCGCCGCGCTGCTTTCGACCGGCGACAATCGCGAGCGTTTGCACGATGTTATTCGCGACGCGGCGCGCGACACGCTGAACGCCTCCGATGCGTTCCTGGTGATTCCTTCGAGCGAAATTCCGGCAACGCGCACCGGAGAAATTCTGAACGAAATCGCGCGCGTCATCATCGCCGATGGCCGCGCCACCGTTTGGCCCGCGCCTGGCGAGGCCGCGCCCAAAACCTTGCGCCGCAGGATTCACGCGATTCCTGCCGCGACGGTCTCGGCGGAATACACGGTCGCGCCTTCGGGCCGCACCGCGCCGGCGACGCTTGTCGGGCTGCGCGAAAAAGGCTATCTGCCGACGCCCGAATCGCGCCTCAACGGACTGTTCGCGCAACTGTGCGAGGCACTGGGCGCGGAGCCGGCAATTGTCGCGGCGCCGCTGCCTCCGGCGCTATCCAACGAGCGCGGCGCCGATATTTTGCAGCGCACGGAAGGTGGCGCCCTGGTCGCGGTCGCGCTGCGTGGCAATCGCTTTTCCCAGCGCGATGCAGGCTTGGCCGAAGCACTTGCGCGCCAGGTTTCTCTGGCGCTGGAAAACCAGGCTTACGCGCAACGCTTGCGCGCGCGCATCGACCTGGCGAACAGGGATTTGCGCGACGCTTATTCGGTTTTGTCGGAGCAAAGCATCAAACTGGTCGCGGCGATTGAAAGCGTGGATGACGCGCTTCTGGTTACTGACGAAAACGGGCTGGCGATTTTCGTCAATCCGGCCAGCGCGCGCATTTTGCGCGACGCGACACCCAAGTTGGGCGACGACATCGCGGCGACTTTAAAGGCGCGCGATCTGGATTCTCTGTCGGGCTTGTTCGATGAAATGCACGGCGCGCAGCTTTCGACCGAATGGAAAACGCGCTGTGAAACCAGCCGGGAAAGCGAGGGCGCGAAGCAGGTTCTGGCGGCGCAATTGACGCCGCTTTTGCGCGACGACGGCATTTCGCTGGGCGCGATGCTCGTCGTTTCCGATGTCACGGCGGAGCGCGAACTGGATACCATGAAAAGCGATTTCGTCGCGTTCGTCGCCCACGAATTGCGCACGCCGTTGACCACGATTTTGGGCTACGCGTCGCTTTTGCACGACGATAGCGCCGTTTTTGCAGTGGCCGAGCGCGTGGGAATGACCGACGCGATCATGCGACACTGCCAGCGCCTCAATCGCATGATTTCCGAATTGCTTGATGTTTCGCGCCTGGAAGCCGGACGCGAATTAGAATTGAAACTGGAACGTTTTGATTTTGTGGAATTGTGCGAGCAAGTTGTGGAAAGCCAGCGCATGGCGCTCAATAATCCCGAAGATTATTTTCTTTATGTCGATGCCGCCGGCGCGATTGAAATTCACGCCGACCGCGACCGCATCGAACAAGTCGTGACCAATCTGGTTTCCAACGCCGTGAAATATTCGCCCGAGGGCGGCAGTGTGCGCGTGGAAATCAAAGCAAGCGAAAACTCCGTCGCGCTGTCCGTTGCCGACAAAGGCATGGGCATGACGGCGCAGCAGCAAGCCGCATTGTTTCAAAAGTTTTATCGCACGCCCGACGCGCAGCAAAGCGGCATCGAAGGTACCGGGCTTGGACTTTTTTTGGTCAAGCAGTTGATCGAAGCGCACGGCGGAACCATCACGGTCGAAAGCGAGCAGGGCAAAGGCGCGACGTTTCGCGTCGCCCTGCCGCGCGAGAAAAGTACGCCTTAATTCGGGCGTACTTTTTCCTGTTTGGTCAAATGGGTTAAGATTAAAGCGAAAAAATTATCTTGAGGTTTCAATGCACAAAGGGTTTACGCTGTGGTTTACGGGTTTGTCGGGCGCGGGCAAAAGCACGCTGACGGATTTGCTGGAAGCCGAATTCAAAAAGCGCGATTATAAAGTCGAAGTTCTGGACGGCGACGTGGTTCGCACCAACTTGAGCAAGGGTTTGACGTTCAGCAAAGAAGACCGCGACATCAACATTCGCCGCATCGGTTTCGTGTGCGACCTGCTGTCGCGCAACGGCATCATCGCCATCAGCGCGGCGATTTCGCCCTACGCCGAAATACGCGATGAAAACCGCGCTCTGGTCGAAAGCCACGGCGTGCCATTCGTCGAAGTCTTCGCCAAATGCTCGCTCGACGCTCTGGTCGAACGCGACGTGAAAGGCTTGTACAAAAAGGCGCTTGCCGGCGAAATCAAGAATTTTACCGGCGTTTCCGATCCGTACGAAGAACCGGAAAACGCCGAAATCGTGGTTCACAGCGATACGCAAAGCGTCGAAGAATCGCTGGCGCAGATTGTGGCTTACCTCGAAGAACGCGAACTTATCGGCAAAGCGTAATATAGAAAAGTACGCCGGAATTCCGGCGTACTTTGGGCTTACGCAGCCCGGCGAATGAATTCGCGGCTGGAGGGCTAAAGCCGATTGTCCGCCTGCGCGGACACGGTTTCGCGTCCGCGCAGGCGGACGATCAGCCGAAGGCTCGACAGCCGCGATTTCAATCGCTGGCCTGCGTAAGTCAGGCGTACTGTTCTTTCTCCTTTCAAAAATGATTGATCTTCACGCCCACACAACCGCATCCGACGGCTCGCTTTCGCCGGCGCAGCTTGTCGCGCACGCGGCGGAGATCGGGCTGAGCGCGGTCGGCGTGACCGATCACGATACGGTTGATGGCTGGGAAGAAGCTCTAGCGGCCAGCGCCGGAACAAATGTCAAAATCGTGCCCGGCGTCGAGCTTTCGACTTCCTATCCCCGCGGGCGATTTCATCTTCTGGGATATTACATTCGTCCGGCTTCGCCCGTGACGGCGACGCTGGAAAAAATCCAGGTAGCGCGCAAAAATCGCAACGGCGAAATTTTCGAGAACCTGCGCGAGTTGGAAATGCCGGTTGAAGAATCGCACGTGCGGCGCATTTCCGGCTCGAAAAGCGGCCAGCTCGGGCGCCCGCATTTTGCGCTGGCGATGATCGAATTGGGCTATGTGCAAAACACGCAGGAAGCGTTTGATAAGTATCTCGCCGACGGCCAGCCGGCTTATGCGACCAAAGCCGTGTTGACGCCGCAAGACGCGATTGAACAGATTCACCAGTCGGGCGGCGTCGCGATCTGGGCGCATCCGCCGCTCAACAAAAACTTTTCGCCCGACGAATTGGAAGCCGAATTGGGCCGTTGGGTCGATTGGGGCCTGGACGGAATCGAAACGCATTACTCGCGCTACACGATTGAGCAAGCGGCGTGGGCCGAGAAAGTACGCCTGAAATTCGACCTTCTGGCCGGCGGCGGCAGCGATTTTCACGGAACATCGAAACCCGACGTAAAGCTAGGACAAACCCAGACCGGCGCGGCGCTGCCCGATGAAATTTTGCAGAAAATCAAGGCGCGGCGCGACGCGATCCGCGCGGGAAAACCATGAAAAAAACCGGAATCGTCGTTGCTTCGCCCGCTAAGAAAATCCGCCTGCGCGACATTTCGCCCGACGACACGGGCGAGGTGAAAGACAAAATTGAAGCGCGCGAACGCCTGCCCAAACTGCACGAGCGTTTAGCCGAGTTGCAAGCAGCGCTTTATGCTGAAAACAAGCGCAGTTTGCTGATCGTTTTTCAGGCGATGGACACCGGCGGCAAAGACGGCGCGCTCAGAAGCCTGCTGACGGGCGTCGATCCGGCGGGCTTGCAAGTCACCAGTTTCAAGGCGCCGACCAGCACCGAGCTCGAACACGATTTCCTGTGGCGCATTCACGCCGCGACGCCGGCCAAGGGCATTATCGGCGTGTGGAATCGCTCGCATTACGAAGACGTGCTGATTGTGCGCGTGCATGATCTGGTGAAAAAAGACATCTGGCGCGCGCGCTACGAGCACATCAACAACTTCGAGAAAATGCTCGCCGGCAGCGGCGTGACGATTCTGAAATTCTTTTTTCATATTTCCAAAGACGAGCAAAAAGAACGCTTGCAGGCGCGCCTGGACGATCCCAAAAAAAACTGGAAGTTCAATGCCGGCGACCTGAAAGAACGCAAGCTGTGGAACGATTACCAGAAAGCCTACGAAGACGCGATCAACGAATGCTCGACCCAGGTGGCGCCGTGGCGCATCGTGCCTGCGAATCACAAATGGGCGCGCGACGTTGCCGTGAGCGAAGAAGTCGTCAAGACGCTCGAAGCCATGAACCCGCAATATCCCAAAGCCGATTTCGACCCGAAAAGCATCGTTATCGAATAGTGTTTGAACCCAAAAAGTACGCCCGAATTCGGGCGTACTTTTTGTTTTAGCCGGCGCGCCGTTTTGCGCGCCGGGTTTAGGGAATTCGGCGAAACACGCCCATAACGGCTATCGTTCACGGACTCCAGGCCTGGGTTATCAGGTCGCGGGTTTTTTGCGGGCCGACGTTGAAAAGGCAGTCGATGGCCGAAAGGCCGGGCACGAAGGTTTCGCCCGGCTGCGGATAGATTAGCTCATTGAAATCGAAGTCCTGCCACGCGATTTCAACGCCTGCCGAAGCGAATTCCTGCAGCTCCATGTAGCTGTGCCCGCCGCGTCCGGCGATGTAGTGCGTCGCTCCGAAATGGGTGCAGATTTCGACCAGGCGCTTGGTCGGGTCTTCGGAAGTTAAAGCGATTGCATCGGCGCGCTCAATGCGCACGTGAGTTCCGTCGAGCAAGCCGAGCAAGGCCAGGAATGTCTGGTAATTTACGTCGTCCAGCGTATCGGAAGCCTGGCCGAAAGACTGGGATAAAGCCGGCCAGCACTGCGCGAAAAAGGGCGTTCGGGCGTAAGAATATTCGATGGTTTTCAGGATGCGCGCGCGCCAGTCCTCCTCGACCAGAGTGACCTCGGAAATGAGCGAAGTGCGTTCGGCGTGGACGGGCAAAGTCAGCCAGACCGGCTTGTCGTGGTTTTTTATTTTGGCGCGGTTCTGGTAGTAGCGGCTGCGATATTGAACGTTGTTGAGCCACACGAACACATCGCTGCGCAGCACTTTGTTGAAGTAGCCGGCCCACGGCAGAAAATGCGGCTGATGAATGGAAACTATCATAGGATCATGCGGATAAGCTCGAAGCATTCGGCGAATTCGCGCCCGATTTGCTTGCCGCGAACGCGCGCCAAATCTCCCACGATGTCATTGGAAAAAAAGACGCGATCCATTTGCGTTTTATAAGCATTGATCGCGGCTATTTTGGCGTCAACGTCTTCTTTTTCCACGGTGATGAAAACATCCATCGGAAAGTTGACGCTGTTCCAGGGAAGCTCGTAACCCAGGATCGTCGTGTACTTGAACGCGCGGCGCGCTTCGGCGAAAACGACTTCGTGCGATTGATGAATGTCGTCGCTGTTGGGTACAAAGACGAGGTCAGGCCGCAACTCCTTATTCAAGTCGTAAAACAGTTGCAGGATTTCGAGGCGTACCGATGCCAGATCGCGAGGATTGTAGTCGCGCAAAATGATGTTCTGCGGATCGAGCCGGAGGATTTTGCAGCTTTCGTGAAATTCTTCGATCAGCGTATCGCGGCTGACCAGCGGCGGCAGCGACAATCCGACGTAATGGACTTTATTGGTCTTGGCCAGATGGTAAATCGTCGCTCCGGCGCCAAGCTCGACATCGTCCAAATGAGGAGCGATGGCGACGATTGTCTTTCCCTGTAAATTAAGCAAGGTTTTCTCCTGTTGCCATGCGCGGTTCCGGCGATTCACAACTCGCCTCGCGCAAAAGCACCTCAGGCGCAACGTTCAAGGCAAGATTTTCATTTCCAGCGTCTTCTATGGCGAAACCCAGGCGCTCGTAAAAGCCGATGGCATTCGAGTTATGCGCCGCGACTTTCAGCGTCACGAGACAAATATGCCGATGCGCCGCGCGCCGGGCCACATATTGAATAAGGCGTTTACCGATTCCGTGACCTTGATGAGACGAATCAACAGCCAGGCGATGTATGTGTACGCTGTCGGGCTTGATGGAAGCAACGACCAAACCGATCGGGTTGGCGTTTTCAGCAGCGTCGAAAGCCAGAGCCGAACACTCCCATTTACCGGGCAAATCCGAGAGATAATGATCGCTCGTCCATGGTTCTCCGATATTGCTCGCCCGATCCAGCGATAGCAAAGTCTCTAGATGAGAACGCAGCGCATCGAGCGACATGGGCACAATTTTACAATCCATGTGAAATATGCAGGTCACTTTACTATTTCGCCGATGTACCCGCAAGCGAGAATTTGGCTCTACAAGGTGTCTCATCCATACCCGACACACGTTTTAGAAACTGTTGACGCTTTTGCTACGCAATGAAAGTACGCCTTTATTCGGGCGTACTTTTGAAAGCAAGTCTGTTGCGGGAACTCTCGCCGGTCGGTTTCCCCATCGCACTGACCATAAACGTGCAATTGCGTTATGCTTAATGAAATCTGAAATCCTCGAACACAAGGAACCCTGTTTCATGTCGCAAAGCAAACCTGTTGTACTGGTCACGGGCGGAGCCGGTTTTATCGGCTCGCATCTCATCCGCCGCTTGCTCGACGATGGCTGCGGCGTGCGCGTCTTGGACAATCTGGTGACGGGCAAAGCCGCCAATCTTGATGACATGCGCGAACGCATCGAATGGCTTGAAGGCAGCGTCACCGACGCGCCGGAAGTGGCGCGCGCCGTCCAGGGCGTGGACACGATTTTTCACGAGGCCGCGATTCCTTCGGTTCCGCGCTCAGTGCGCGAGCCACTCGAAGGCAACGCGACTAACGTTGATGGGACATTGAACATTTTGAACGCGGCGCGCGAAGCCGGCGTGCGGCGCTTGGTTTACGCTTCGAGTTCTTCGGCTTACGGCGATTCGCCGACCATGCCCAAAGAAGAAACGATGACGCCGGCGCCGCTTTCGCCTTACGCCGTCGCCAAGCTCGCCGCAGAGCATTACTGCCAGGTGTGGCATCGCGTTTACGGATTTGAAACCGTGGCGCTGCGCTATTTCAACGTGTTCGGGCCGCGCCAGGACCCGCAAAGCGAATATGCCGCCGTCATTCCGCGCTTCATCACGGCGATTCTCGAAGATCGCCCGATCACGATTTACGGCGACGGCGAGCAGTCGCGCGATTTCACTTACATCGACAACGTCATTGACATCAATATACTGGCGATGAACACAACAGGTGACGCGCTGGGACAAACTTTTAACGCGGCGTGCGGCGAACGCTTTTCGCTCAACGAGCTTGTCGCTCAGTGCGGCGAGATCATGGGCGTCGAGCCCGAAGTGCAGTATCTGGACGCGCGCGCTGGAGATGTCAAGCATTCGCTGGCGTCGATTGAAAAAGCGCGCGCTCTGCTGGGCTATGAGCCGCGCGTCAAATTCCGCGAAGGCTTGGAGCGCACCGTCGAATTTTTCCAATCCGTTCATAACGCCAGGACACCGGAGCCAAGCGAAACATGAAAATCCTAATTACCGGCGGCGCCGGATTTATCGGCTCGCACCTTTCCGAGCTTTTGCTCGCCAACGGCGACGAGCTAACCATCGTCGACAACTTGAACACGGGAACTTATCCCAACATCAAGGAACTGACGAAAGATCCGAATTATCGCATCATCGTCGGCAGCGTCACCGAACCCGGAATTTTGGATCCCCTGATCGCCGAATGCGACCACGTTTACCATCTGGCGGCGGGCGTCGGCGTGCGGCTCATCATCGAGCAGCCGGTCGAGACCATTGAAACCAACATTCTGGGCACCGAAGCGGTTCTCAAATTGGCGGCGAAATATCACAAAAAGGTGCTCATCGCTTCGACCAGCGAGGTTTACGGCAAAAACTCCAACGTGCCGTTTCGCGAAGAAGACGACAGCGTTTTCGGCGCGACGACCAAAAGCCGCTGGAGCTACGCCTGCTCCAAAGCCATCGACGAGTTTCTGGCGCTGGCATATCACAAGGAAAAAGGCTTGCCGGTCGTCATCGTCCGCTTTTTCAACACCGTCGGACCGCGCCAGACCGGGCGCTACGGCATGGTGATTCCCAACCTGGTGCGCCAGGCCGTCAAGAACCAGCCGCTGACGGTTTACGGCGACGGCCAGCAAAGCCGATGTTTCACGCACGTCAAAGATTCGATTCGCTGCCAGCACGCGCTGATGAACAATCCCGACGCGGTCGGCCAGATTTTCAATCTGGGTTCCAATCAGGAAGTCAGCATCGAGCAGCTTGCCACGCGCATTTTGGAACTGTCCGGCTCGCATTCGGAAGTCCAATATATTCCCTATGAAGAAGCCTACGAAGCCGGCTTTGAAGACATGCGCCGCAGGGTCCCCAACACCGACAAAGTGCGCAAGCTTCTCGGCTATGCACCCGACTCGAAGCTCGACGATATTTTGAACGATGTCATCGGCTACTTCCGCGAGCATCCGGAAATCCATTAGCGGCGAATGAAACGGTTGGTGTGAATTAGATTCCATTAAATAAGCGTGTGCGCCGCTTGGCCAAGCGATTGAAATCGCGGCTGTTGAGCCTTCGGCTCGGGTGCCCGCTTGCGGGCGGATCCACCTGTGTGGACAAGACATTTGGAGTCCGCGCAGGTGGATCCGCCCAGGGGGCACCCGGGCGCGCAGCGCCCACTAGCCGCGATTTCAATCGCCAGGCACGGCGCAAAGCGCCATTTTAATTCACACCAAGCGTTGAATTCGCCGACCAAAAGTACGCCCATATTGCGGCGTACTTTTTGCGTTTGGCCGCGCGTGCTAAACTGCGCCCGCAACGTTACTTAACCCATTATGCACGAGCAAATCAGGCAACTCGAACAGCGCGGCGCGGCGCAGGTTTCCGGGGCGCAAAACCTGGCGGAAATTGAAGCCGCGCGGCTTTCGCTTCTGGGCAAAAAAGGCGAATTGACGGCACTGCTTCGCGGCATGGGAAGCGTGGCGCCCGAAGAGCGACCGCAAATGGGCGCGCTTGTCAACGAGGCGCGCGCGCGATTGGAAAACGCGCTCGAAGCCAAGCTCGACGAACTGAAAAACGCGGCGCAAAACGCGGCTCTGGTATCCGAAACTCTGGATGTCACTTTGTCGGCGCCGCCAATCGCGTTTGGCAAGCGCCATCCGCTGACGCAAACGCTCGATGACATCGTGCGGATTTTTTCAGGTCTGGGTTACAGCGTCGCCGAAGGGCCGGAAGTCGAAACCGAATATTACAATTTCGATGCGCTTAATATCGGGCCGGATCATCCGGCGCGCGACGACAGGGATTCGCTTTTCATCGACGGCGGAACGGTTTTGCGAACCGAAACTTCGGCGGTGCAGATTCGCACCATGGAATCGCGCCAGCCGCCAATCAAAATTATCGCGCCGGGCAGGGTTTATCGCCGCGACGCGGTTGACCGCACGCACTCGCCGATGTTTCATCAGGTCGAAGGCTTGCTCGTCGATCGCGACGTTTCGTTCGCCGACTTGAAAGGCACGCTGACGACGTTTTTGCAGCAGCTTTTCGATGCCGTACCGCAAAGCGACGGACTCAGAACGCGGTTTCGCCCGCATTACTTTCCGTTCACCGAGCCGTCGGCGGAATTCGATGTCTGGTTCAACGGAACCTGGCTCGAGCTTGGCGGCTGCGGCATGGTTCACCCGAAAGTTTTGGAAAACGTCGGCTACGATTCGGAAAAATATACCGGCTTCGCCTTCGGTTTCGGCATCGAACGCATGGCGATGATCAAATTCGGCATCGACGACATTCGTTTGTTTTACGACAACGATGTGCGATTCTTACGGCAATTTTAAGTTTTCAGTTTTGAATTCTCAATGAAAGTACGCCCATATTCAGGCGTACTTTTCTCAACTGAAAACTTAAAACTCACAACTTAAAACTTCTGCTTATGCGTATTTCCGCTTCCTGGCTCGAACAATTCGTCGCTTTGCCGCCGCTCGATGAACTGGCGCACATTTTTGAAATGGCGGGCATCGGCGTCGAGGAACGCGATGGCGAAATCTTTACGCTTGAAGTCACTTCCAATCGCGGCGATTGGCTATCGGCGATTGGCCTGGCGCGCGAAATCGGCGCGATGACAAATAAATCCATGCGCGCGCCGCATCGGGAAATCGAAGGCGAATCTGCTAACGTGCAGATTTCCATCGAAAACCCCGAAGACTGCACGCGCTACGTCGCGCGCGTTATTGAAAATGTTACAGTCGGCGAATCGCCCGGGTGGTTGCAACAGCGCCTGACGGAGTGCGGCATTCGCAGCATCAACAACATCGTAGATATTACAAACCTTGTAATGCTGGAAACCGGCCAGCCGCTTCACGCCTTCGATGCCGGAAAACTTCGCGGCGGCATCGAAGTTCGGCGCGCGCGCGAAGATGAAATTTTAACGACGCTGGACGATGTGGAGCGAAAACTTTCGCCCGAAGTTCTGGTTATCGCCGACGGAGAAAAAGCGATTGCGCTGGCCGGATTGATGGGCGGCACTGATACCGAAGTCAGCGAAAACACGCACACGATTTTGCTGGAATCGGCGCATTTCGCATCGAGCCGCGTGCGGCGCGGCGCCAGATTTGTCGGGCTTTCGAGCGAAGCCAGTCGCCGCTACGAACGCTGGGTCGACCCTAATGGCGCGCGCCGCGCCAGCGACCGCGCCTGCCAATTATTTCACGAAATCTGCGGCGCGCGAATCGGCGGCATTGTCGATAAGTACGTCGCGCCAAGTGCGCCCGCCGAAGTCGCGCTGCGCGTGGGGCGCTGCCAATCGGTTCTGGGATTGAAAATTCCCGCCGACGCGATGCAGAAATGTCTGGAGCGTTTGGGTTTTGAAGTGCGGCGCGACGAAGAAACCTTGCACGCGCGGATTCCGACTTTCCGGCGCGACATTGCGCGCGAAGTCGACTTGATCGAAGAGGTCGCGCGCATTCACGGCTACGATCATATTCCGACGACGCTGCCACGCACCGTGAACGCTTCGCCGGGTCGCAACTTGTCGCAGCGTCTGGAAGAAAAAGCCAAAGACGCTTTGCTGCGCTGCGGCCTGAGCGAGATCGTGACCTATTCGATGCAGAACTCCGGTGCTGTTGCGCGCGCCGGATTGCCACTCGAGAATGTGGTGCGCCTGCGAAACCCGCTGTCGGAAGATTACACGCAAATGCGGACTTCGCTGCTGCCTTCGCTGCTCGAAGTGCTGCAAAAAAACGCGCGCAACGGCGCCCGCGTTTTTGAACTGGGCAAGGTTTATTTGCCGCGCGACGAGCAAGCGCAGCCGGACGAATGTCGCCGTCTGGGCTTCGCGCTGATGGACGAAACCGCGCCCGCACCGCAATGGGGCGCGAAAGCGGCGCCTCTCGATTTTTATTTTCTCAAAGGCATCGTGGAAACGTTGCTTGGCGAATTGGGCGCGCCGCAACTTCGCTGGCGCCCTACACAGCAAGCGCCGTTTCATCCCGGGCGTTGCGCCGCCCTCTCGCTGGATGGGCAAGATGTCGGCGTCGCCGGCGAAGTGCATCCCGAAATTGCGGCGCGCTGGGACTTGCCCGCCCGCGCGTTTTTAGCGCACCTGGATTTCGACGCGATTGTGCGCCATTTGAATTTATTGAAATCGTATCAGCCTCTGCCGCGCTTTCCCGGCATCGATCGCGATTTGGCGCTTGTGCTGCCCGAAAACATCGCTGCCGCCGATGTCGAGGAAACTTTGCGCGCGGCGGGCGGCGCGCTTTTGCGGCGCGTGTGCGCCTTCGATGTTTACACCGGCGCGCCGATTCCCGCAGGCCATAAAAGCCTCACTCTTTCGCTTTCTTTTCGCGCCGACGAGCGCACCTTGACCGACGCCGAAGCCGAAGCCGCGCTTCAAGCCGCGCGCGACGCCGCCCAGTCCGCGTTCGGCGCCAGCATACGCGCTTAGGAATTGAGTTTTGTAGGGGCGCAGCACACTGCGCCCTTACAAAACTCAAAGTACGCCTTTATTCGGGCGTACTTTTTTCTTTTTTCCGTTATTATCGGGATTGCGGTTGACGCGCGGCGCGGGCGTGTTAAGATGCCCATTACAAGCGGAACGCTGCTCCCAATGTGAGCGATGATTCCGCTTTTGCTTTGAGTTTTCCTCTTTTCCCATGACCGACGCGCCCGCCACAACTTCCGATTCGACTTCTTCGAGCGAACGCCTTCCTGCCGCTGAAGTGCGGGTTTCGATGATGCGCGTCATCACGGCGTGGGGTTTCGGCTCGGTGTTTTTTACGACTCTGGGCGGGCCGATTTACACGGCGTTCGTGCGCTCGCTTTCGACCGATGACCGGCTTTACGGCTTGCTCGCCGCCGCGCTGCCGATGATGAGTTTTTTGCAGGTTGTGGCGGCGCGCAAAATCGAGCGCACGGGAAAACGCAAGCGCCCGATGGTTGTCAACGGCCTCATCAGTCGCTCATTATGGATTGTCGCGGCGCTGCTGCCACTGCTCTGGGTCTGGGCGCCGCAGACTTTTTCTAAAAGCGCGATTTTCTGGATGGTGCTGTGCGCGATCGCCGGTTCGAGCGTGTTTCAGGCGCTGGCGGGCACAGCGTTTTTTTCGTGGATGGGCGATCTGGTGCCCGAGCGAGTGCGCCCGACTTTCTTCGCGCGCAGAATGCAAGTCGGCTATGCGACGGCGATTGCGGTTTCGCTGGGCGCTGGCATCATCGCTGACCGATGGAACACGCTGCCGGTTTTGTGCGTGATTTTGGCGCTGGCGGCGTGCGCCGGCGTGGTCGACATCGCGATGTTTTTCGGCGTGCGCGAGCCGCCGGCGTCGCCGGAATTTCAACCCTCGCAAGAATCGTTCTGGGCGTCGCTACTCCCGCCGCTGCGCGACGCAGCGACACGCCAATTCTTGATTTTTTCTTCGCTGCTGGCGGTGGGTTATGGCTTCAACGGCCCGTTCGTCACGCTGCACGCGATGGAAAATCTGCAGCTTTCCAAAACCGTGACCGGCCTGGTCATCGTCATCGCGCCGCTGCTGGGCATGGTGTGGAGCCTCAACTTTTGGAAAAACGCGATTCGCGCGCACGGCACGCGGCCCGTCATGCGTTTATGTTCCATGGGTTTGCTCGTCGCACCGGTGGGCTGGCTCCTCGCGCAGCCGCATCAGTGGTTGATAATCGCCGCGATCAGCTTCACTTCGGGCGTCATGGCCGGCGGCATCGAGTTGTGCAACCAAACGCTGCTGACGGGGCTTTCGCCCTGGGTTCCGCGCCCGACTTTGATCGCGCTGTTTTCCATCGCCAGCGGAATCTCGTTCGCCCTCGCTTCGATTTGCGGCGGCCTGCTCGCGCAGTTTTTGCGCGGCACCAATCCGTCGCTTTTCGGCTTCGCGCTGCTGCCATATCACGTTTTGTTTTTACTCTCGCTGCTAATCCGCATCGTCAACAGCTTCGTCGTCGCGCCGCGCCTGCAAGAACCCGATGCTTCTTCAACACTCGACACCGTCCGGGAAATCATTCCCGAACTGGCGCAAAATTTCGCTTCTTTAATCACGCGCCCGCTGAGCAAAAAAGAGGAAATCTAGAGATGGAAAGTACTCCTGAATTCGGGCGTACTTTTGTTTGCGCTTGTTCAGGCTTGCGGTGTAATAACATTGTTATGCTGCTGCGCGCGGCTTGGCTGGGTGCGAAACGGAAAAACGAGTAAAATTGAAGTGTGAACATCGATGGCTTTGTCTGGCTTGAAGACATTGTTGAAAAACTGTGGCAAAAGCATCACGTCGAAGAAAACGAAGTCGAGGAAATCTTCGACAACTCGCCTTACTTTCGTTTTGTCGAGAACGGCCATCGTGAGGGTGAAAATGTTTACGCAGCTTTGGGTCAAACCAACGGCGGGCGTTATTTGATTGTTTTCTTTGTTCTCAAGCAGAACAGGCACGCGCTCATCGTTTCAGCGAGAGACATGATGGCCAGCGAACGGAGGCAATATGAACGACGTTAAAAAATCCATTTCTCAGGGCCAATCGTATCAAGAGATTGGCGAATACTGGGACAATCACGATTTGAGCGAAGCGTGGGAACAAACTGAACCCGCCGATTTCGTCGTGAGTGGTCACGCCAAAACAACATATTATCCGGTTGAAAGTACTTTGTCTCAGAAGTTGCACGCGGTTGCCCAGCAGCGCGGCGTCTCAGCACAAACACTGTTAAATCTGTGGTTACAGGAAAAAGTCACGCAAGAACCAGCGTGAAACGTCCCAACACCAGCCGAACAAGGCGCTGCATCCGACCGCTTTCGATTTACTTCTGTTTTTGCGCCCATTCGCGTGCGTGATAAGAAATGATTAAATCGGCGCCGGCGCGCTTGATGGAAAGCAAGGTTTCGTCGATCAATTGATCTTCCTGAATCCAGCCACGTTCGCCGGCGGCTTTGATCATCGCGTATTCGCTCGACACGTTGTAAGCGCAAATCGGGACGTTAAAAGCCTCGCGCGCCTCGCGCACGATGTCGAGGCAAAACAGCGCCGGCTTGATGATAATGATGTCGGCGCCTTCTTCGATGTCGAGGGCGATTTCGCGCATGGCTTCGCGGCGATTCGCAATATCCATTTGATAGCTGCGGCGGTCGCCAAAGCTCGGCGTCGAATCGGCGGCGTCGCGGAACGGGCCGTAAAACGCGCCGGCGAATTTCGCCGCGTAGGACATGATCGGAATTGCGGCGTACTTTTCGTTGTCCAACACTGCGCGAATCGCGGCGACGCGGCCATCCATCATGTCCGAAGGCGCAACCATGTCGGCGCCGGCGCGCGCGTGGCACAGCGCCGATTTCGCCAGCAGCGGCAGCGTCGCGTCGTTATCGACGCTTTCACCGTCAAGAATTCCGCAATGCCCGTGATCGGTATATTCGCAGGCGCACACATCGGTGATAACGCACATTTCCGGCACGATTTCTTTAATGCGCGAAACCGCTTGAGGCACCGGCCCGTTTGCGTCGTGGGCGCCGCTGCCCTGCGCGTCTTTGCCCTCGGGAATGCCGAATAAAATAACCGCAGGGATTCCCAGATTCCACAATTCGTGCGCTTCGGTTGCCGCCGTATCGGGCGAAAAGCGAAACTGTCCGGGCATCGTCGCAATCGGCGCGCGAAGGTTTTCGCCGGTCTGCACAAAAAGCGGCGCGATCAGATCGTCGGTTGAAAGCTGCGTTTCGCGCGTCATGCGGCGCAATGTTGGGTTGGCGCGCAAGCGGCGCGGGCGCTGAACGGGAAAAGCCATGCACCAAGTGTAAAGGCTTTGTGGCGGCGCGGCGAACGGAAAAGAGTAGTCGGTAGCCAGTAGATTTGGCGCGTTTTCTACTGGCTACCGACTGCCGGATACCGACTACTCTCGGAGAGCAAATGGAATTTATCGAAAACGAAGTGCGGGATTTGGGCAACGGCGTGTGGATTCGCGTTGCCGTCGATAACATCGCGTGGTGCGATTTGGGCGAAGGAAGCGGCGGCGGCGCGGCGGTTATCGACGCTTTGGAAGATGCAAGTCAAGCTGATATCGTGCGTGATTTAATTAAATCTACAACGGGGCGCGATTTGCGCACCGTCGTGCAAACGCACTGGGACGCCGACCACATCGCGTGCAACCCGCAATGGAAACGCGAAGGCGCCGTTGTCATCGCGCATTCTTCGTGCGCCGCCAGCGCCGGCGATTGGGAAGGCAGGCCAAACATTTCTTACGACGACCGCGCGGTTTTGCGGGGCGAAGGCGAGCGGCGAATTGAAATGCGCTGGCTCGGCGGCACGCATACGCCGTGGGACACAGTTTTGTATTTTCCGCACGCGCGCGTTTTGCACATCGCCGATTTATTCGGCTGGGGCTTGATTCCTTGCCAGCCAACACCCGCCAAAGTCGCGCGGCTGCGCGAAATTCTCGACATCGTTTTGACTTACGACGCTGACGTTCTGATTTGTGGTCACGGCCCGACTTTGACGCTCGACCATATTCGCCGCTTTCGAGTTTATTTCGAGGAAATGCTGGCGCAAGTTCCGCCGCTCGTCAAAGCCGGAAAATCGAACGAAGAAATCAAGCGCGAAATCGCGCCGCCCGCCGACATGGAATCCTGGTGGCGCTTCACGGCCTGGAAACACGCCAAAAACATCGAACTCATCGCCGAGTTTTATCACGATTGAACAACAGTAAATAAGTCCAGCTGGACTTACGCAAATGTTTGAGATTGTAGGGGCGAGGCGGTGCCTCGCCCAGGACACCTCGCCCAAGGCACGCCACTGGCGTGCCCCTACGTTTTGCCGCTCGTGCATAAGTCAAAAGTACGCCGGTATTTGGGCGTACTTTCTTCTTCTTTTCTTCTTGGCGTTCTTGGCGCCTTGGCGGTTTTAAGATGCTTCTCACCGTTACGCCGAATCCGTGCATCGAGCGCACTGTTGTGATTTCCGATTTTGCGGTTGGCGCGAGCCATCGCGTCGCGCCGCAGAATCTTTATCTCAACGCGGGCGGCAAAGGTATCAATGCGGCGCGCGTGGCAAATCAATTTGAGATCGAAACGCTGGCGCTGACGTGGATCGGAAGCAATCAGCGTGCGTGGTTTGAAAATCAGTTGCAGCGCGAAAACGTAAGTGCCGAACTTGTCGAAACCGCGAGCGATACGCGCGTGTGTTTCAACGTTTTGGACGGGCGCGGCGCCAAAACCGAAATCGTCGAAGCCGGCCATTGGTTGGAGATTTCCGACGGCACGCGCTTGCTGGAAAAGTACGCCCGAATTCTGCCCCGATTTTCGCTCGTCGCGATTTGCGGCTCGTATCCGCCAGATAACCCACAAAACGCGGAGGCTTTTTCTCTTCACCTGGCGCTTTTGTGCCGCATGGCGCGCGAAGCCGGAGTGCGCGTTTTGCTCGATTCCAAAGGCGCGCCGTTTCACCTTGCGCTCAATGATGCGCGCGAAAGAAAGGCGCGCGTTTGGTGCATCAAGCCCAACATCAGCGAAGCCGAAGAATTTTTGCGGCGCCCTCTGCTTTCGCGCGATTCGGAAATCGGCGCGCTCAATGAACTTTTAAACTTCGCCGAAATTGTTTTGCTTTCGTGCGGCGAGCGTGGCTGCTACTTCGCGCGGCGCGATTCCACCAAACGCGTTTTGAAGCGCGACACGATTTATTTTCTGCACGCGCCCGAAGTTTCAGAAATTTCCAGTGTCGGCAGCGGCGATGCGCTGGTCGGCGCGTTTGCCGCGAAAGTTTTGCAAGACGAAGATGAGCTTTCCGCCTTGCGCTGGGGCGTCGCGGCGGGCGCGGCCAACGCGATGCAAACTCAAGCGGGCTTTTGCACGCAAGAAAATATTGCTGCGTTATTGGAAGAAGTGCAGATCGAACGATTGTGAATTACGCCGGACTTACGTAAAACGAATCGGGTTGTAGGGGCGCAGCATGCTGCGCCCCTACAAAACGCATTGTCTTGATTTCCAAAAGTACGCCCGAATTCCCGCGTACTTTTCGGTTTAACCCAACAACCTGCTGAACCGGAAAAATTATCCGAAAGGCCTTGACAAGTCGCTTATAATATATGGCGAGCGTCGTGGATTTCGAGGGCGCGAAAAGGGAGAGCGAAGATGAGGATGACACCGCTTGGAAAGGCCATCGTGCTGATTTTGCTGGCCGGCGCGGCAATCGGCGTGTGGAAGTCGTGGAACAAGATCGCGCCGCCGGCGGCGCAAAAGCCGTCGGTCGCCGTGACCAAAGTCGAATTGCCCGCGGGCGATACGCAGTCGGCGCCGGCTACGCAATATGCGGGCAGCGGCACCGACGCGAGCGGCTGCTCGGACAAGCCCGCCGTGCGATTGCTCGGCTATGCGTGGAACGCGCAGATGGGAATGCACCTGGCGCGCGGCGGCGCTTCCTCGACCAAAGGCAGCATCATGTGCAGCCGCGGCGTCAACCTCAGCTTTGCGCGGCAAGACGATAACGGCAAATTGCAAGAAGCTCTCGTCGCCTTTGCGACCGAGCTGAAGCGGGGAAACCCGAACCCGACCAAAGGCGCGCATTTCATGACGATGATGGGCGACGGCTCGGCGGCGTTTCTGGCCGGCTTGAACACGGCGCTCAAGCGATTGGGACCCGAATATCAGGCGAAGATCGTGAACGCGATCGGCTATTCGCGCGGCGAAGACAAGTTCATGGGGCCGCCCGATTGGAAAGCCGATCCGCAAAGCGCGATGGGCGGCGTCGTCGCGGGATACCTGCGCGACGGCGACTGGAATATCGCGCAAAAATGGCTGGGCGACAACGGGCTTCGCACCAATCCCGACGAAAAAACTTATGATCCCGACGCGCTCAACTGGGTCGCGGCCAACGATTACATCGACGCCGCCGAAAAATATGTGACTGGCTACACCGAAACGCGCCCCGTCGTGCGCAATGGTAAGCGCACGGGCGAAACCAAAAAGATTACAGTTGGCGGCGTCGTGACGTGGACGCCGGGCGACGTCACAGTCGCCGAAAAGAAAGGCGGCCTGGTTTCGATTGTTTCAACCAAGGAATATTCGTCGCAGATGCCGTGCATCGTGATCGGCATCGACAAGTGGATGAAAGCCAATCGCACGACGGTCGAGAACATGATTCTGGCAATCGGCGAAGGCGGCGAGCTGATTAAAACCAGTCCGGCGGCGCTGAAAAGAGGCGCGAAAATCTCCGCCGACGTTTATCGCGAAGAAGGCGCCGGCCCCGAATATTGGGAGAAATATTTCAAAGGCACGCAAAGCGTCGATAAACAAGGCCTGACCGTGGAACTTGGCGGCTCGTCGGTGAACACGCTGGCCGACTCGATGTTTTCGTTCGGCCTGCCCAATTCGGCCAACCTGGTCGGCGCGACTTATACGGTTTTCGGCGATCTGGTCAAAGCGCAGTATCCCGAACTTTTGCCCAGCTTCGCGCCCGCCGATTCGGTGATCGACACTTCGTATTTGCAAGGCGCGGCGCGGCGCGCGGCGCTTTCGCCCGCAGTCATCGCCAAGGCCAAGCCGGTTTACAAGCCGCGCGTTGCGGCCAATCCGCAGCCTGGAAAATCGGCACCGCGCTCCAACGCCGGCGTGTTGTCCAAGCGCACGTGGAACATTACATTTAATCCGGGCAGCGCGAGTTTTTCGCCGCAAACGATGCGCGTGATGGAACAGCTTTCGCGCGAATTGCTGATCGCGGGCGGCGCCGTCGTCGAAATTCACGGGCACGCCGACAACCAGGGCAACAACCCGGGCAAAAGCTGGACGCTTTCCAAGCAGCGCTCGCTGGCCGTCAAGAACTGGCTCGAACGCCGCGCGCCCGCCAACTTCCCGCAAGGCAGGGTTCAAGCCTGGTGGCACGGAGAAGAACAGCCTCTGGTTTACGCCAACAATCCGCAGGCGTGGGCCAAAAACCGCCGCGTCGAAATCGTGTTGCGCGCGGCGTAAAACAATGTAGGGACATGGCCTGCCATGTCCGCGTCGTTTTCGCAATGCGCGTCTGCGGCGGACACGGCGGGCCGTGTCCCTACAAAAGTACGCCCATATTCGGGCGTACTTTTCTTCCCATGAAAACTCCTGAAAACATCGAAAAACCCGACGAAAAATTGCTCATCGCCGGCGCGCATTCGTCGGATGCGCTTCGCGTCGGCGACTGGAAGCCGAAAAAACACGGCGGCATTCTGGACGCGTTCAAGCCCAACCGCGCGGTTTCGGGCGCGACGATGCGCCTGTTGATCGCGGTCGAAGTCGGGCTGGCGCTGCTGCTGTGGATTTTCTCGCCGTTCGCGGTTTTGCCCACGCCGATGGAAGTCATCAGCGCGCTGCAAAACTTGTGGATGAATGCCGGGCTGGGTCAGAATCTGGCGATTTCGTTTGCGCTCAACCTCAAGGCGCTGGCGTGGTCGTCGCTGATTTCGCTGGGGCTGGCCTATCTTTCGGTGCTGCCGGTTTTTCGCCCGCTTGTGACGGCGATTTCCAAAGGCCGCTTTCTCAGCCTGGCGGGAATCAGCTTGATTTTCACTTTGATCTGGGGCGGCGGCGACCCGCTCAAAACCGCGCTCTTGACGTTTTCGATCACCGTTTTTTACGTGACTTCGATGGCCTCGGTAGTCGCGGCGATTCCCAAAGGCGAGTTCGACCACGCGCGCACGCTGCGCATGAGCGAATGGCGCATCGTGTGGGAAGTCGTGATTTTGGGCACCGCCGACAAAGTGTTTGAAGTTTTGCGCCAGAACGCCGCGATCGGCTGGATGATGCTGACGATGATCGAAGGACTGGTGCGCAGTGGCGGCGGTGTCGGAACGGCGCTGCTCAACGAGCAAAAACGTTTCGCGCTGCCCGAATTATACGCGATTCAGTTTTTAATTCTCTTCGTCGGGCTGACGCAGGATTACGCCATCGGCGTGCTGCGCCGCTTTTTGTGCCC
>Ga0136611_10000622_pt1 | contig 23785 bp, 26 predicted proteins | sample AntDrymUQ2232306_2_FD_106645 | JGI IMG/M metagenome (GOLD analysis project Ga0136611, IMG submission 106645) | Polar desert sand microbial communities from Dry Valleys, Antarctica - metaG UQ223 (23.06) | ecosystem: Environmental > Terrestrial > Soil > Desert | place: Antarctica: Dry Valley...
AGCGTCTTAGAGCCGTGAAAGCTGAAGACGCCTGTGTCACCAAAGCTTCCGGCACGCTTTCCATTGAACTCGGACCCGATCGCTTCTGCAGCGTCCTCGATCACGGCGACCCCGTGGGCATCCATGTGGGGCATGTTTCCATAGAGGTCCACGGGAATCACTACGCGCGAGCGGGGGGTGATGCACGCCTCGAAAGACTCGGCTGACAGACATCATGTCTCGGGATCGATATCCGCGAAGACGGTGGTCGCTCCCAAGTAGGTGATAGGCGCTGCCGAAGCGATCCACGTTGCGTCGGGCACGATCACCTCGTCACCGGGCCCTACACCCAGGGCGAGAAGGGAGAGATGGATGGCGGACGTGCATGACGGTAGGCAGACAGCGAAGCGTGTCCCAACGTACTCAGCGATTGCCTTCTCGAACCTGTCGTGGAAGGTATTGGCCCGCTCATACCAGGCGGTGGCTACGGCTTCTGTAACGTAGTCGATCTCTTTCTGGGTGATCGACGGGCAGGAGACGGGAATACGATCCATCACGCTAATTCAGTTTCCATGTGCGCCTTATCTACCTACCTGCACGCGCTGAAGATAGCCATCAGGCGCAACGGTGATCATCAGCCGGTACTCTATCTGCCGATCATGCACAAACTGCTCATTTCCCCTCATGAACTCCCATACGGCGGTTCGCGGGCTATTGCCCCTGCCCCAGGGCCGATCGGGGAAGCTATCCTCCGGTAAGTCCTCAATCACGGTGTCAAACACGACGATGTAGCTGCCAACCCAGACCAGCGGTGAATACAAACGCAACTCAGCGAGCACATGATCGTGGGTATGGTTCGAGTCCAGTAAGACCAACACTGATTGCTTGCCTTCGGCGGCGCGGCGTACCTGCTCGACAACGCCAGGATCGATCGACGACCCCTCGATCAGCGATATGCGGTGTGCCAGCGGATGGTTCTCGATGGCCGCCTTGTTGTGGGGCCGGATCTCAATGTCGATGCCAATCACGTCACCGTGCCCAAGCAACTCGAGGATAGATGCCGACAGGACGAGTGACCCCTCATGTGCAACACCCGTCTCGATGATAAGGTCCGGCTTTATCTGCCAGATGATCTCCTGAGTGGCCAATATATCCTGGGGGAACTGGATGATTGGACGCCCCAGCCAAGAGAACCCATAACTGTAGCGATACGGGAGCGTTTTCCGGATGAACTCGGAAGTCAGCTTCCGGAGGTCGGGGCTGGAACCCATTTGCTCGACAAGTTTTGGATCGTTGATCATGTGGCCGCTCCTCTACTGCTACCTCGGTCCGCTAGTTGGCACGAACGAGCTTGATGGGACCATCATTCCCCTCAAACGGTAACTTCGAGTCGATCTCGTAGATGGCGTGGTCGTAGTCTGGCTCACGCGCTTCCAACTCGGCGAATGAGATCCTGTCCTGCACAAACTCAGGCTGCTCGCCCATCAGTTGCCGTGCGGCTTCCACCATACTCGGCGCGAAATCCCCGCCGATGAAGCGGTGGTCCGGAAGCCGTTGCGCCGCCCCTATGGTGCTGAAGCCATTGCCACATCCGATGTCGAGAACCGTTGAACCCGCCGCTAGACCCGCAAGTGCCTCGCTGATCGCGTCGATTTCAATGTGACGCAGCCAGTAATCCGGCGTCGTGGCGCGCGGATCGGTCTTGAACTGCTTGGCTTGATCGTCCCAGGATTGTTTGATTGGGGCTTCTATGTGATGCCTACGATTGTGATGCTGATTCGCTCGGGCTGGGCGACGCGCCCGTCTGAGTCTGACGCAGAGCGTTGCTCAGTAGTTGACCTCTTCCAATGGGGGCAGCGCCCTGTCTCGGTCCGAGATCACCGAACATGGCAAAGGCCAGTTGATCCCAATCGTTGGGTCATCCCATCGCACGCCGCGCGCGAGGTCCGAAACGAACGGCGTGCTGATGCCGTAGAAGACCTGTGCTCCGTCCGTGAGGGTCTGAAATCCATGGGCGAAACCCTCCGGAATGTAGAGCATCTCGCCGTGCTCCGCCGTGAGCTTGACGGCATGCCAACGACCGAACGTTGATGCGTCCCGCCTAAGATCGACCACAACGTCGTAGATCGCGCCAGCGCTACAGCGCACGAGCTTGGTCTCTTCCAGCGGTCTCGCCTGGAAGTGTAGGCCGCGAACGGTGCCGGCTTTGTTGTTATGCGATATGCTGCATTGCGCCAACTCCGCTACCAGTCCTCTCTTCGCGAACCCCTCACGGCACCACGTTCGGGCAAGGAATCCCCGCTCGTCGGTGTAGCGCTCAAGTTGAATGAACAACACACCCGGGAGCGGCGTTGGCAGGAAGAGCATCTATCCCAACCGTTCGTGAGATCCCAGATGGACGGTCATACGACTGCCAGCGCGGGGATTGGGATGATGAACTTGCCGCCGCGCCTCCTGTACTCCGACTGCTGGGACAAGATCTCATCGGCGAAGTTCCACGTGAGCAGAAGCACGTAATCCGGCATCGCGTCGGTCAGTTGCTCGGGGGCATAGATCGGCAGGTGCGTGCCAGGCGTGAAGTGACCCTGCTTGACGATACTGCGATCCGCCACGAAGTCCAGCGTTTCTCGCCCAACGCCGACGAAACTGAGCAGCGTCGTCCCCTTGGCGGAAGCGCCGTAGGCGGCGATGCGTTTGCCTTGGCTCTTCAGGTCCCCAAGCAGCGCAACCAGGTCCTGCCGGAGCCGCTCCACTTTATCACCAAAGTGTCGGTAGTACTCGGGTCGATCGATCCCCGCCGCTGCCTCGTCGGCAAGCATCCGCTGGGCAGCGTCCTGCGAGGGCGCACGGCCGGGAGCGTCCTGGTGGCCCACGAAGACGCGAAGCGAGCCGCCGTGGATGGTCACACGCTCCACGTTGGTTACGCGCAATCCGTGGCGCCTAAAGAGATGGTCGAGCGCCGTCAACGAGAAGTAGCAGAGGTGCTCGTGGTAGATGGTGTCGAACTCGGTCTTCTCGATCATGTCCCGGACGTATGGAACTTCGATGACGGCGATGCCATCCGGCTTGAGCACGAGCCGCACGCCTTCCACGAAGCCATCCAGGTCGGCAACGTGAGCGAGCACGTTGTGGGCGTGGAGAACGTCAGCCTGGGTGCCTTCCACCCGCAGCCGCCCAGCAAGCTCCACTCCAAAGAACTCGCAAAGTGTGGGAACTCCGCGTTGCTCCATGGCTACCTTGGCAATATTGGCCGCCGGCTCAATGCCGAGCACCGGGACGCCTGCTTGCTTGTAGTTCTGGAGGAGGTATCCATCGTTGCTTGCCACTTCCATCACGAGGCTGCCTTCCCCGAGGGAGCGCTCTGCGACAAGCCTAATGGTCAGCCCCTTCGCGTGACGGAGCATGGTGTCCGAAAACGACGAGAAGTACAAGTACTCCCTGAAGAGCTCTTCAGGCGGAACGGTGACAGTAATCTGCACCAGGGAGCAGCGAGGACAACGGACAAGTTCAAGCGGAAAGCGCTGCTCGGGACGATCCACCCCTTCTTGGGTCAGCAGAGCATTCGCTAGCGGCGTGACTCCGAGCGAGAGCACCGGCTCTAGCGCCGTGGCGCCGCATGAACGGCAGCCGGTGATCTCCCCGTCCGTCCCAATCTTGGTGGCGACATTGCGGAGAACTTGATCGGTCACGGGGCCACTCCGAAAAACGACCTGTACCACCCCACCGTACGCCGCAGCCCTTCATCAAGCGAGTAGAACGGATTCCACCCCAGGAGACGCCTCGCCCTGGCGGCGCTCAAATATTGCTGGCGAATTTCGTTGCTGGCCTCGGACCTGACGTCTGGGACCAACGTTGATCCCATGTACTCGAGTATCCGGGCGACGAGTTGGTTTACTGTGGTCTGCAGTTCGTTAGAGAAGTTAAATGCATGTCCAGAGATCGCGGGATCATGTGCCATGCGCTCAGCTAGGTGCATGTAGGCAGCCGCTCCGTCCTCGACGTAGAAATAGTCACGGACGAATTCGCCGTCAGATCGAATGACCGGGCGCTGGCCGCGCAGCACAGAACGGATGGTGCCCGGCACAAGCCGGTTCCAGTTCAGGTCTCCGCCACCGTATAGGTTCCCACACCTCGTGATGGCGACGGGCAGTCCATAAGTGGCGGCGTAGGCCTGCCCAATGAGGTCGCCACAAGACTTGCTCACATCATACGGGTGACGGCCCCGTAGGGGCGCCGATTCGTCGTACGGAAGCACCTCGTGCTCGCCGTATGCCTTGTCCGAGGATGCGAGTATGATCTGCTTCACCTTTGAGCTCTGACGGCAGGCCTCCAGGATCACCCAGGTGCCTTTGATGTTTGACTCAAAGGTGGAAACCGGGTTTCGGTTTGCAACTGGGACGATCGTTTGAGCCGCCAGATGGAAAACGGTATCGATTTCGTATTCCCCGAGCACGCGCTCGAGCAGCGCCTGATCCGTCACATCGCCCCGGACAATTCGAACCCGGTCGACTGCTCCGCTCCGAACCAACTCACACTGCGGCACCTGATCCCGTAGCAAGCAGACGACGTCCGCGCCGCGCCCCAGCAGTTGTTTGACCAGCCATCCACCCAGGAGTCCGGATGCGCCGGTGACAAGTGTTGGTCGGTCCGCCCAGAAATCGGTCACTCCCAGACCTTCCAGGCAGCTTTCCCCTCAGCCCACAGACTTTCGAGCAGGCGCTTGTCCCGCAAGGTGTCCATGCACTGCCAAAACCCTTCGTGACGGTAAGCCGCGAGCTCTCCGTTTGCGGCGAGGGCCTCGAGTGCATTGGCTTCCAAGCTGCTCTCGTCCATCTGCAAGAAGTCGAAGACCGCCGGCTCAAAAACGAGGAACCCGCCGTTAATCCATCCTTCTCCTATTTGCGGCTTCTCTGTAAAGTTCGTGACCCTATCCCCATCAAAGCTCAGGCCGCCGAAGCGAGCCGGGGGGCGTACAGCGGTGACCGTGGCGATCCTCCCTTGTGCCCGATGAAAGCGCAAGAGGTCGTTTATATCCACATCGCAGACGCCATCACCGTAAGTGACCATGAAGGTCCCGTCCCGGAGCCAGGGCTCTAGCCGCTTCACCCGCCCGCCGGTTAGCGTGTTCTGCCCCGTTTCGTGGAGGTGGATAATCCAGTCCTCGGTTTGCTCTCGATCCACCGATGTCTTGCCGTTAGTGAGGTCGACCGTCAGGTTTCCGTTGAGACTGTAGTAATCGAGGAAATAGCGCTTGATTATGTGGCCCTTGTAGCCTAGAGCGACAAGGAATTCCCGCACCGAGTAGTGGTCAAGGTGCTTCATGATATGCCACAAGATCGGTCGCCCCCCAACCTCGACCATAGGCTTAGGGATGACATCCGTCTCTTCTGCCAAACGCGTGCCGAATCCCCCCGCGAGAATCACGACCTTCATACTGTAGACACCATGACCGTCGCAGGTCTATGCGCCGGCCAGTATGCGTCGCAGGGCACCAAGCATGACGTCATCACTCGGGTAATACTCGGCTTCCAATGTGGCGCTCATGGGCGTGTGGCTGTCCGGATAGGTGATGCGAGCGGGGTTACTCTTGAGGGTGCGGCCAACGCGTTCCACCACTCCTGTGATGACCTCGGACGCTACGCCGGCTGACTGCCAGGCGGGATCGGCAACCAGGAGACGTCCGGTCCGTGATGCAGAAGAGCACACCGTCTCGAAGTCAATCGGCGACACGCTGCGCAGGTCGATGACCTCCACGCTAACGTTTTCCTCGGAGAGCCGGTGCGCCGCCCGCAGCGCCATGGGCACCATGGATCCCACGGCTACCAGCGTGACGTGCTCACCGCGCCGCCTCACAGCCGCACGGCCGAAGCGCACTCGGTAAGGCTCCTCCGGAACGGTGTCTAGCATAGAGAAGAGAGGTCGGCTCTCGATAATGAGCGTCGGGTCCTCCCCGAAAATACTCTCCAGCAAGAGGCCCTTGACATCATAGGCCGTGGCGGGCACCGCCACACGAAGTCCGGGCAGGTGCGCAAACCATGCATGCGGACTCTTGGAGTGCTGTGGCCCCTGACCCCAGCCTTTGCCGACGATGGCACGAATGGTGACGGGCAACCCGGCCTCGCCGTTGGACTTAAACCGCCACAAGGCGAGCCAGTTCACCACCGCGTCCAGCGAGTACATCATGAAGTCGATTCGTTGATGCACGATGATCGGCCGCATGCCGGCGGCCGCGGCGCCAATGGCGGTGGAGGTCATGAGCGCCTCCGCCACCGGGAAGTCGCGGATCCGGTCCGGACCGAACTTGTCCACCAGCCCCGTGGTGGTGCCAAACACGCCGGAGCGGTAATCAATCAACTGGCCCATCATGAAGACCTGCGGGCTCAGCTCCATCGCCTGCGAGAGCGCCTCGTTGATGGCCTGGCCGTACGTGATTTGACGGCCGGACGACGCCGGTGCGCCTTCCGGCGTCTGGACTGGAGAGGTGATGGTCATCAATAGGGTCCTGGAATGAGATCCGGTTGGTGCTGGTTGAATTCGCTGAGCTCCAGATCCGCGAGCAGCCGGTCCGCTACCGGCGTGGTTTGGGACAGGTTGTAGGATTCCCAGTTGGTGAGCTGTGGGAATGCGCTGCTTTTGGCGAACGCAAAGGACGCGGCGATCTCCCGCTCGATATCGCTGACCGTTTGCATCCGCTGGTCGTCCGTAAGGAGACCATGCGAACGCATCTTCTCCTCAAACAGCACGATAGGATCGTTCTGTTTCCAAAACTCGCGCTCGGCTTCCGGCCGGTACCCGATCCAGTCGTCGTCCTCCGGGCCCACGTGCCCGTTCCAACGATAGGTATAGGCTTCAATGAACGTCGGTCCGTCGCCGCGGCGGGCGCGCTCCACTGCGCCGCTCAGGGCGCGGTAGCACTCCACCACATCGTTGCCGAACAGAGTGTGAGTCCGCATGCCAAAGGCGGCGACCCGCGCACTCACGTTGTCCGCCGGCTGCCGCTTCAACTGGTGTGAATACATTGAGTACCCGTTGTTCTCGCATAGGAAGACTAGTGGCAGTTTGCAGAGCACGGCGTAGTTGATTGCTTCCCAGAAGACGCCTTCCTCGGTGGCGGCTTCACCGAACCCGGATACCGTGATATGGCCGGTTCCCTGCATCTGGCTAGCGAGCGCAGACCCCACCGAAATGGAAATAGCACCGGCGAGGATGGCGCCCCCATACATGCGAAGCGACGGCATGGAGATGTCCTGTGAGCCGCCCTTCCCGCCATTGGCTCCTGTTTCCTTGCCGTACAGCTCGGCGAACAGCGCTCGCATGGGAGAACCCTTGGCCAGAAAATAGCCGTGAGTGCGGTGGTGGCTATACAGGAAATCCTCCGGCCTCAGCAGCAGTGAAAGCGCTGCCGGCACCGCCTCCTGCCCGATACAAAAATGCACCGGGCAGCGCATCTCATCCGCCGGGTGGTACTCCTGCATAAGCGCTTCTTCGCACAAGCGCAGGCGCAGCATGAACCGGTGGAGAGAGCGCAGAACATCCGGCTGGACTCCGTCTAACGTGAGCGCCTGATAGCGTCCCGCCGCGCGGATCGCTTCATGAGTTATCGGCTGTGTGATTGCCATAGAATCTCTTGGAATCGGTCTGTCGGGTGACGCGTCGGTGCCTGATAGAGCTGGAACGGACGCGCCTACGCGCGGAGCACGTAGTCCGGGGACACCGTACGCAGGTAATCCAGGTGCTCGCGCCCCCAGTCCACCATCTCACGGATGCCCTCCTTCAGGCTGATCTGGGACTCCCACCCCACATCCTGCTTGATGGCGGAGCTGTCCAGCCAGTACTGTGAGTCCTGGCCGAGGCGCTCGCCAGTGACTTCACAAAGTTGCTCAAACGGCACGCCGAGAGCGCGGGCTACTTCCTCTACCAGCTCCCGGATGGAAACGGGCTCGGGCGGCCCGGCGTTGTAGACCTTGCCGAGCGGCGCCTTCTCAGACACGAGGTGGATGGCCCGCGCCAGGTCACGTGCGTGGATGTAGGACTTCTTGGCACGACCGCCGCCGTGGAGCGGCAGCTTTTGATGGGTGAGTCCGCACACGACCGCACGCGGGATCACACGGTGCAGCAGCTGGCCCGGTGCATAGGCGTTGGAGGGCCGGATGATGTTCATAGGAAACTTCAGCACGCTTGAGATGGCTAGCAGATGCAGATCTCCCGCGGCCTTCGACGCGGAGTATGGGCTGGAAGGCTTGATCGGCGCGTCTTCCGAGGCCGGAGCATCCACCGACCCATAGAGCTCTGACGTGCCGATCTGGATCCACCGCTCCAGGTATTCTCGCTTCAAGAGGTCTTCGGTCATACGTGCGATGGCCGTGGCGTTGGTCTCAAAGAACCGCCACGAGCTCTTCCACGATGCCGCGCCTTCTCCCTGCGCGGCGAAGCTGATGATGACCTCTGGCTGCTCCTTATCAAACAGCTCAAAGAGGCGGTCCTGCTCATGCACGATGTGGATCTGGTGGTAGGCGTAGCGCGGATCATCCTTGCCCAGATCAAGCGTGAATGCCCGCGGTTTCTCGGGATTACGCCCGACGCAAATGACCTTCTTTGGCTCGGCATGATTCAGCAGGTACATCGCGGCGTGTACGCCGAACACACCGTTCCCACCGAGCACTACGTACGTCTTCAAACAGTTCTCCTCAGGATAGTCGGATGTAAGGGGATGGGAGGCGGTGAGACTATTGCAGCCACTTGGCGAAGTCCGTCACAAACTGGTTCACGGCCTCATCGGTCTTGGGATGGACCACCATCTGCTGAAAAAACTTGGGGGGAACCGTGACGATGTCTGCGCCGGCCTGCATCGCCTCGTTGATGTCCATGATGTGTCTGATGCTACCCACAATGATCTCAGTGGAGGACCTCCACTCACGCAGCACCGCGTGAGTCTGCCTGATCACCGACGCCGCGTCGTACCCCGTGTCCCGAATACGGCCGTAGAACAGACTGACATAGTTGGCCCCGGCGTTGGCGGCCATGATGGCCTGGTTGAAGGACATGCAGCATGTGCAGTTCACCGCGATGCCGCGCTTGCGCAGCTCATGAATGACGCGTAGCTCTTCCCACCCAATGGGGATCTTGATCGCCAGGTTCTTGTAGTGGCCGAATTGCTCAACGAACGTCTCAGCCTGTCGCACCATCTCGTCCGGATCGGTGGTAAACACCTCCACGCTGAGTGGGATGTCATAGCCGTGCCGCTGGATAACGGTGATGATCTTCTTGATGTGCTCAACGAAGTCTCCCTTTTCCTCACGGGCCAAAATCGACGGATTGGTGGTCAGTCCGGCTGGAAATCCCCGGCGAAGGACATCCTCAATCTCGACCAAATTTGCGGAATCTACGAAGATCTTCAATACGATACCCCCGGTTGTCAGGCGTTGAACGGATGTCTCGCCTCAACGGAGGCGGGAGTGTACAGCAGATTGCCGGCCTCATTCCGTCAGAGTCCAGTAGTACTCACCCGTGTACCCGGCTTCGGCAAACAACTGTCTCCACCCGTCGGGATCGTAGTAGGTCACCGCGGTCAGCACCCAGCGCTCGAAGTTCTCACGCTGCTCTTCATTGAGCCAGGAATCCACCTGAACGTACTTGTGCTTCCGGCTCACACGCTCAATCTCGGCTACTGCATGGACACATTCCACCCGCGGCAGATTGTGCAGCGTGTTGATCGAGAGCACCAGGTCGAATGAGTCATCGGGAAACGGCAAGTCTCGCGCATTGCCGAGCACGAGCCTCGGTCGTTGGTCAGGCATGGCGTTCTCGATGGCGTATTCGGAGATGTCCAGGCCAGCCAGCGAGATCCCAGGGACAGCGTCCGCCAAATCGTGGAGCAGGAACCCCTTGGCGCACCCCACGTCCAGTACCCAATCGCCGGCGGACAACCCGTAGAAGTCACGCATCCGTTGCGCAATGGGCACCCATCGCCCGTCGTAGCGGTACCCGCCATACCCTTGCGTTCGGTCGCCGTCGAAGTATTCTCTGCCGAACCGGTTGGCAACCTCGCGCTGAAACGGGACCGCGACCTCACGCGCGGCGATGTTTCGCTTAGCCCGTGGGTACCGGTCTAGGAGGTTGACCTCGTTCACGCCAGGAACCCTATTGAGCCGCGACCGTGGCAGCTTGGTGGGTCGAACGCAGCCCTTGGTCCAACGGCACAAACGCGTGCGGCCCAATCGCCTCGTGCAGCCGCGTTGTGTCGAAGCGGCGGTGCGTGACACCGGAACGCCGCGGCAGGTTCTCTACCTGGAATGGCTTCGGCACCACCCCACGGAGCGCCTCCAGCACCTCTCCAAAGCTCTTGCTGGTGCCGGTGGCAAGGTTGTATGTGCCGGTCGTCTTCGCACCCATCAGGCGAACGATTAGCTCGACGGCGTCATCGACGTAGAGGTGATCGCGCGTCTCTTCCCCTTCCCCAAACAGCTGCACCACCCCATCTCGCGCGATGGACCGGATGAACCGATTTGGACCGTACGAGTTGTGCGTGTCGCCAGGGCCATACACCGCGGTGGGGCGGACCAAGAGAAACGGAACGTCGCGAGCGCGAGCCACGTCGCCGATGATGCGCTCGCCGGCGTATTTGGCGAACGCATACGCGCCCGCCGGCTCAACGGCGCTTTCCTCCGTCACCGCGTCGGTGCCAAAGGGGTAGACGGCGTCTGAGCTGACGTACACCACCAATCCTGCCAGATGGTCTTGAACGAAGCGCGCCACGTTGAGCGCCATGGTGAGGTTGTCCTGTAGCTGGTCCAGCGTCTGACCCCGATCCGGCGTGAGCGCCGCTGCCACGACGAGCACGCTGTCCTCAGTCCATTCCGGCTCCAGGACCGCAAAGGCATCCCGCTGGCGCAGATCAAGCGTTGCGGAGGAGTGGCCGGCTACGTCCCAGCCGGCCTGGCTGAGACGCTGCACCAGCGGGCGACCAAGAAAGCCGGAGTGCCCAAGGACGACCGCATGACCGGGCCGCTGATTTCGATGTTCGGTGCTCATCGGGCAAGGCTCTCCCACTTGGTCGGCTCAATCTGTAAGTCCGGGTGTGACACCAGCAGGTGCCAGATAACGCCGTGGAATGCCTCGGTGTGGGGCGTCACCGCCTCTGGTCTCACGGTTGGGATCACCACGCACGCGTCGGCCACTGTCTTGGTGTAGCCACCGTCCCGTCCGACGATGCCGCCAATGGACGCGCCTACCGAGCGCGCGTATTCCATAGCGCGGATCAAGTTAACGCTGACGCCACGCGCTGCGTCACCGCCACCCACGGAGAGCACCAGCACCAGGTCACCGGACCGGAGGCGGCTTCCCCGCAGCCAGTTCGCCATGGAACTGTCCCAGCCTTCGTCATTGATGCGGGCGGTCAGCTCTGACACGTTGTCTGTCGGCGTGTATGCCTCGAAACCGGCGATCTTGCGGAAGTCATTGACGGCATGGGACGCGCTGCCTGCGCTGCCGCCCACACCCAGGATAAAGAGTCGCCCATCGGCGTCACGGGCACGCCGCAGGAGCGTCACCAGCGCGCTGACGGCGGCGGCATCTATCCCGCGGGCTATCTCAGTTACTTCTTCAAGGTAGTTGCGTACGAAGTCCATGCTCAGTTGTCTGTCATCCGTTCGAGGATAAGGTCTACCGCTTCTGAGAGCGTCGCGACGCGCGCATGCGGGACGCTGGCGTCATCGCACGCACTGTACGGGCGCTCCAGCAGCACACTATGGCAGCCCGCGGCGCGGCCGGCCCCTATGTCCCGCCAGCGATCGCCAATCACGAATGAGTCCGCCAGCGCGAGGTCCCAGCGCCGCGCGGCGTCCAGCAGCATCCCAGGCTTGGGCTTGTGGCATTCGCAGCCGTCAGTTGAATCGTGCGGGCACACGTAGACGTCGTCCAGCGCCACGCGGTCCCGCAGAGTGCGGTGCATCAACTCTAATGTCTCGGGCGGCAGCAGCCCGCGGGCGATCTCCGGCTGGTTGGTGAAAGCGATGCAGAGCAACCCCGTACCGCGCAGACGCGCGACCGCGTCTGGCGCTTCTTCAAGGATGTGGAAGTCATCCAGCGAGAGCGGCGCGTAGGCCAGGCCGTCCCGGACTATTGCGTCATTTAGAACGCCATCTCTATCAAGGAAGACCGCGCGTCTCATCCGTGTCCCATGCCGTGATACTGGATGCCCGCCTGCACCGCCGCGCGCGCATCCAGTATCCCAACGCAGTCGATCACCACCGGGCACCGCAAGCGGGACTTGATGACGCTCAGCTCTACCGCGCCAAAGTGATCCCAGTCAGCGGCGATGACAAGCACGGCCGCACCGTCCAGCGCATCCGCCGCCGAATTGGCGAACGTGACGCGTCGGCCTGCCTCACCCGACAAATCGAGGTCCGAAGCAGAGATGACAGGATCCCAGGCGCAGATGTCTACACGAGCACTCGCAGTGGAGAGCGTCTCAATCAGCCGCAATGCGGGCGAGTTCTTGGTGGACCGCGTGTTTTTCTTATAGGTAAGCCCCCATAGCGCCAGACGCGGCGGTTGCGCTGCATCACCGGCAGTGAGTGTGGCGCGCACCTTGCGCAGCACCCACTCGAACCGGCGCGCGTTGTGTTCCGTCAGCGCATCCAGGTAAGTTAGGTCCACATCTCCCTGCCGGCCGAGCTCGCTGAGCGTGACCAGGTCGCGCTCCAGATTTCCTCCTGCTATCCCAAGGCCTGGTCGAATGTAGGCGGCCTGGCCAATGCGCTTGTCGAGGCGAAGCGCGGGGGTCATCTCTGCCCAGTTGGCGCCAACGGCCTCACACAGGTCGGCCATGCTGTTGGCATACGTCACAGACCCAATCAGATACAGGTTGATCGCCGTCTTGGTCAGCTCTGCGCTCTCGTACCCCATGGGCAGAATGGGGCAAGCGTAGCGCTCTAAGCCGCGCAGGAACACCTCCGCCAGCGGTTCAGACGGGTCAGCGGCGCCGACAATCTGTCGCTCGGGATGCAGCGTGCGCCGGACGGCGTCCCCGAAGATGAGCGTCTCTACCCAGTAGTACAGTGTGAACCGCAGCTCCGGCCGCGCGCTCTGGATGCGCTCGCCCAGCGCCCGCGTGAACCCCGGACGCACCTGGCTCATCACCACCAGGATTACGTCTTGCGCCAGGTGTACTACGGCCTCGTCGATGACAGCTACGACGGGTTCGATGTGGCTGACGTTGGCATCGTCTGTGGGCACGTCTCGGGAGACAATCACCAGCGGGCACCGGCTCAGGTTCCGCAGATCGGCCGTGAACTGGAGAGTCTCGCGGCTGCGGTCCAGCAGGTCGGGCAGTCCCGGCTCATGGACCGGCAGATCACCACGCTGCAAGCGCTGCACCAGGCCGGCGTCCGGATCCACCGCAATCACCGGCTGCCCAAAGGAGCTCCAGCCCGCGCTGGACACCAGGCCCAGGTGTGAAAGGCCGAGAAAGGCGGTAGGTGCTTCCACCTGCATCAGGCGCCAAGCTCCTGCAGGCAGTGTGAGATCCACCAGTCACTCTCCACCGACGTTGCCCCGGCGGACGCGCGCTCCTCAAAGTGGCTGAGGTCTCGTTCCCACGTCACGTCCGGCCCTGAGTCCTCGTAGCGCCGCTCCTTGGGAACGCCGCTGGGGAAGACGCGCTCACGCACGATCAGCTCGCAGGGCCCCCACTTCCGCAGCCCGTGCAAATGAACCGATCCTCGCTCGCCAAACAGTTCAATGGCAAAGCTGTTTTTCCAGGACAGGTACGTCCCTTCTAAGAGCAGGCGCCCATCGCGCGTGGCTACGATCGCGTGATCAGGCGCGGCGGTCTCGTGGCGCTGGAACGACCACGGCACCACTTGGGGACGCTCTCCCAGCAACGAGTCGACCAGGTCCAGCAGATGGCACCCCAGGTCTTCGACTACGCCAAGTCCGTGATCCCGCCAGGTACCCACCACATTCTGGACCGTGCCGTTGCCATACAGCATCCGCCCGTAGTACACGCGGCCAATAGCGCCTTCGCGGAGCACGTCCCGGAGCGTCAAGATCAGCGGCTCGAACCGGTGGTTGTAGGACGTGTACCAGCCGGCCGCGTGCTCTCGGGCCAGGCCGGCAAACCGTTGCGCCGTGGCATGGTCCGGAAAGACGAGTGGCTTCTCGATCAGCACTTGCTTGCCCAGACGCAGGAAGTGCTCAAGTAGCTGGAGCTTGACGTCCGTGGGAACCGCCAGCACCACGGCGTCATACCGTTCCGGATCACACTCCTCAGGCGTTCGGTAGTCGGCGTCAGTTGCGTAGGGGTCCGCCGTCGCGATGCAGCGTGGTCCGAGCAAGGCCTGGCGCTTGCGACCGATGTTGCCGAGCCCGACGATCAAATAGCGCACGCCTACTTATCGGCCAGAAAGAGGGCACGCCTTTCGAGCCTGTCCAGCTTGGCGTCGACTTCTTCGGGGGCGACGGGAACGTTCCCTTGCCGTTCGCACGCGATGGCGGCGCCAACCGAGCCAAGGATCGACGCCGCCACGATGTTGTCCGTCGCGACGAGTGCGAGCGCCGCGTGAGAGAGCAGCGCGTCTCCGGCACCGATGGGATCAATCAGGTGATCGACAAAGCTGTCTATCGTGAAGAACTCGCGCGGCAGCGGTCCCGGGCTGCGGTAGCCCAGCAGGCCGCGCTCGCCGAGCTTCAAGATCAGGTAGCGGCAGTCAGCGCGCCGGAATAGCTCAGAAGCAAGCGGTCTGACAACCGAATCCTGATCACCGAGCGCAAAGCGCGCCTCGCGCTCGTTGGGCGTGATCAGATCAAAGCCGATGAACTCCAGGATGTTGCCCCAGCGGTTGGAAACCTGGCTGTCGGCCACTTTGAATGCGCCGTCCGGGATCACTTCCTGCATCGCCCCGATGGTCTGCCGGTTGAACATGCCGTGGCGGAAATCACTGAACACCACCAGATCCGCCTCGGTGTGAGCGATGGAATCCCGCAGGAACTCGACTGCCTTGTCCGAGACAGTACGGTTGTCCACGCGGTCCACCTGGAGCATCCTCTGCCCTTCGGTGATGAAGCGCTCTTTGTGCGTCGTGGGTCGGGTGTGGTCAATGAACGGCACACAGCGTACGCCCGCCGTCGCCAGGTCATCCAGGACGAACGGCTTCAGCTCGTCGTCGCCGAGCACGGTAGAAAACGTGACCTGCGCCCCCGCCGCCTTCATGTGCTTTGCGACCACCGCCGCCCCCCCGGAGAACCGGTCAGTAGACATGTGCCGCACGCTGAATGATGGCGACTTGGGCGCCGCGCCCAGCAGCGAGCAGTAGGAGTAGCTGTCCACGATCGTGTCGCCGATGACGTGTACCCGCAGCGAAGAGAACTTGCGCTCAATCTCCCGCAGGTCGCCGAACGTCACACCTTCTGACTCCATCAAGGCCAGCAGCTTCTCTACGTGGATCCGCGGCGGCTGGCTCTCGATCAGCGCGGAAGATGAGTAGATCACGTCGCCGGGCGTGAACAGGATCTCGCCGCCGTACCCTTCTACCGTGTCCTTTTCTTCCTGCGTCCTGGGCGGCAAGCCGCTGGCGAAATACTCGTAGCCCTTGGCGAAGAAGTCCGGCTGTAGGAGCTTGATGTTCTCGATTGGCGTGGGATTGGGATCTACGATGACGTAATCAACCAGCTCCAACGCCGCCAGATTCTGCGCGCGCAGCTCCTGCGGCACGTATGGCCGGTGCGCCGCCTTCATGATGTGCGCGTCCGACGTCACGCTCGCCACCAGGATGTCCGCCTTCTCGCTGGCATAAGCCAGATGCCGAAGATGGCCGGGATGCACAATGTCGAACGTACCGTGGCACATAACCACGGACCGCGCGCGCGGCCTTGCGCCGATCAGTTGCGCCAGTTGCTCTCGATTGACGACTTTGTCGTGATAGCTCGGGGTCATTTTGTCAAGTACTCAAACCAGGTTTTTGTGGCAGCTTCAATTGAAGCCGGCGTCCAGACGGGGGCACTCGCCCAATAGTCAATCTGGCCGAGCATCTGGGCCACGCCGTCTTCAAATGAAACCTGTGGCGTCCAGTCCAGCATGCGCGTGATCTTGGCGGTGTCCGCCCAGGTGCAGTCTGGCTCACCCGGACGCTTGGGCAGGTGTACTACCTCACCCTCGTTGCCGCCAATCAGCTCCACCAGTCGGTTCACCGGCTGCGGGTTCCCCGCGCCGAGGTTGAACACCTCGCCTGATAAGTCTGACTCCGCGGCCATTAGGAACGCGCGTGCAACGTCGGTGACAAACACGAAGTCCCGAGATTGCGTGCCGTCGCCCACCACGGTGAGCGGTTGCCTCTTGAGCTTCTGCGCCAGAAACACCCCAAACACCGCGCCGTACACGCCGGATGTGCGCGCGCGCGGGCCGTACACGTTGAACATGCGGATAGAGATCACCGGCATGCGGTACACGCCTGCCCAGTGCAGCGCCGTGAGTTCGCCAAGGTACTTACTGAGCGCGTACGGATACTCCGTCTTGATCGGCGCGTCTTCCCGAGTTGGAACGGGCGGGTTGGCGCCGTAACAAGAAGACGACGCGGCGTACACCACCTTGCGGACGCCGTGGTGCCGGGACGCTTCCAGCACGGCGAGCGTGCCGTCCACGTTCGCCCGCATGTAGTCCACCGGCCGCTCGATGGACGGCACGATGTCTCCGCGACCGCCAAAGTGGAAGACGTACTGGGCGCCCCGGAACAACACCGAGTCCGCCGGCAGGGTGGCCATGTCCACCTCATGCAGCGACCAATCGCTGCGTCCCGCCAGGTGCGCCAGGTTATCGCGCCGGCCAGTGACTAGGTTATCGATCACCGTGACGCGGAAGCCGCGTTGCAGAAGCAGGTCCACCATGTGGCTGCCGATGAACCCGGCGCCCCCGGTGACCACTGCGTGCCGGCCGGCGGTCATGCCTTCGCGCCGGCCTCAGCCAGCTGGCTCATATTCTCCAGTCCCGATTCCTGGATGGACTTGACGTTGATGTACTTGGGGTCCGTAAGCGAGTCCGGCAGCTTTCCGGCGCGGAACGCCTTGCAGAGATCCACCACGGCGTCCTCAATCGTCCGTTTCGGTACCCACCCAAGCTCGCGCTTGATCTTCTCCGAAGACACATGGTAGGAGCGCAAGTCGTCCGTCGACGAGGTTTCTACCGCGATTGGGCCAAGCTCCGGCATCTCCCGGCTCACGGTGTCTTTCACCAGCTGTCCCAGCTGGGCCACCGTGTGGTTCTCGTACCCGGCGTTGAACGTCTTCCCGGCGATCTTCTCCGCCGGCATTTCCATCAGCTCGACGTAGAGGTCCGTGATGTCTTCAATGTGTACGTTGGGCCGCTTCTGAGTCCCACCGAAGATGGTGATCTTCCGGTTATTGACCGCCAGGTTGGTCAGGATGTTCACCGTGAGATCAAGACGCTGCCGCGGAGAGTACCCGCACACCGTCGCCGGCCGGATGATCACGGTCGTGAATTCCGGCGCCTGGTACGGAAGCAGCAGAGGCTCGCACAGACCCTTGTACTTGTTGTAGTCGGTGAGCGGCACCAGCGGATGCTCCTCGGTGACCTCGGGCGCATCGCTGACGCCGTACACGCTCGACGTCGAGACGTAGATGAAGCGCTTCACTCCACTCTCGCGCGAGATGGCGACCAGCGGCTCAAACGCGTCAAAGTTGATGGACTTGCTGAGGCCAGGGTTGAGCGCGAAGCTGGGATCGTTCGAGATGCACGCCATGTGGAGCACGGTGTCGCTGCCAGGAATTGTCCGGCGCAGCAGATCCTGGTCGCGAATGTCACCCTTGATGCACTCCAGATTCGGGTGCTCTTGAGGCAAGACATCCTCACCAAAGACAAACAGGTCAATGACCCGTACGCGGTACCCCTTGGCGAGCAGCTTCGGGATAAGGATCGCTCCCTTATAGCCCGCGCCGCCCGTCACATAGATCGTCTTCATGTCGAAAATGCACCCCTCGCAATCGTAGGTCAAGTCGTCCTGGCAGCCATAGTCCAACGCGCCGGTCGCTCCCGCGACACCGCTACAAGGCGTCGCACGTTCGCACCGGCGTGCATAGTGGAGTGCCCCCGAAGATCCGAGATCATACGGCGGACCAGCCTGTTCTCTCGGTCCCCATGCGCCTTGCCATAGTCGTTGTGGCCGCGCCATTGGTGATGCTGTTCTGGTTCCCCTGGCGGTGGCCCGTGGCCACGCTCGCGGCGTTCATGGTAGTTCCGCTCGTCTGCTTTTTGGCCTTGCGCCGCGGCGTGAGCCTGGTACCCAGCCGCAGCTTCACCCGCCCGTTACTGCTGCTGCTGCTCTCTACCTGCTTGGCGACAATTCCCATTGTCGATTGGCGGCTCGGGCTCCCCAAAGTGCTCGGCATGGTGCTGGGCGTGTTCGTCTTCCTGGTGCTCGGACATATTCTCGGCTCCCGGCGCGCACTTGCTCAGGGAGTGCTCCCGTGGAGCGTCTTCACTATCCTGTTCGCAGTTGCAGGCGTGATGGTGATGACCCCCGGGGGCGGTAAGCTTCCGGTCCTCGACGTCGCCTCCGAGCGCGTCACCGCGGTCGTCGCGCTGACCCCGTGGCGCTTGCCGCGCAACGTGGTCAATCCCAATGAGCTAGCGGGGGTGCTGGTACTGCTGTTCCCCGTGCTGTTGGGACAGAGCGTCGGCGCCGCCCGGGCAGCTCGGTCGCGCGACCTCGCGCGCTTCCCTTCCCTCCTGCAGGCCGTCTTTGCTGGCGCGGCGGGCATCGTGATCCTCGCCGCGCTCGCGCTGTCCCAGTCCCGGAGCGGTCTGGCCGGGGGCGCTGCCTCGGCTGTCGTTCTTGGCGCCGTGCTCCTCGTGCGCCTGCTGCGCTCTCACCGTGCGCCGCTGGGCGTCCGTGCCGCCGTGCTGCTCTGCTATTGCCTGCTGCTGGTCATGGCCTCGTGGGGCATCAGCCAGCTGCTCATCGAATGGACGGGAGCAATGGCTCTTCGGACAGAGCGTAGCTTTCTCGAGACACGATTTGAGTTGTGGAATCGCGCGCTGTACATACTGCAGGACTTCCCGATCACCGGTATCGGTCTCGGACAGTTTCCTGTCGCCACGCAAAGCCTCTATCCGGTGTTCACCATCCCTCCCTCAGAGCCCCCCGCTCACCCGCACAATGTGTTCCTCGCCTACAGCGCGGAACTCGGCATCCCGGGCCTTGCCGCGATGGTTTGGCTGTTCACCGCCGTGTTTCGGGGCTGCGCTCAAGCGCTTCGGGACCCTGATCCTCTCCTTTCGTGGACCGCCATCGGTGTCGCACTCGGCTTGTTCGGCTTCCTTACGTATGGTCTTGCGGACGCCATTGGACCGGGCGCGCGCGGCGGTCTCTTTCTGTGGATCACTCTAGGATTTGGCGCAGCGGTGGGCCTCGCCACACGCAGCGACCGCTCACCTACAGCAACGTAGCGTCCGGCGTAGCCGCACCAAGAACTTCGCGACTGGAAGCTCCAGGGCCTACTGCCGCTGCAGTTCCGCCGCCGGTTGCCTTACAGGAGAGTATTTCTGCTGCTGCCCGTTGCTGTCTTGCGCAGGCGAATGCGCATTCACTTGCGCGCGTCGCTCGGCGTCTCTCATCCCTAGCGAGTACAAACCCGGGAAAAAGTGGATTGCCAGCGCAGCCGCTGCTCCCAACGCCCCGCCCACCCCCGCCCCTATGAGGGCGCCTTGTACGACGCTCGACCTTTGCGCCGGAGCCGCAAGCACCGTCCGGTTGACAATGCTCACTTCCTTGCTGCTGCCAAAGCTCGCTGTGACACGCGCCTCCTCCGCCTTCTTCAGCAGCCTTGTGTAGGTCTCCAGCGCCAGGTCTCGCTCCTGCTGCATAGTGCGGTGACGTGCCGCGAGATCGGAAATCTTCGCCTGTAGTTCGCGAATCTCCTGCTCTAGCTGGCCCGTAGACTGTCCTCCCTCCGCTGCGCCCTCTACCACAACATCGGCACCCGACGTGCGCCGTTGAAGCTCTGACTGTAGGCTGCGCCGCCGCTCCCCTAGCGCGTGGATCACCGCGTCAATGTCATCGCGCTGCTGCGCTAAGCTCGGCGTCCCACCCGCGGGACCTAGTTGCACTTGAATGCCTGACTGCGCCGAGCCTGATGAACCACCCGAGCTCGGTCCCAGCAGCGACACTGTCGGGGTTTGACCAGACGCCCCGCCCGACTGGGCCGGCGAAGACGTCGGGTAGAACATCAGCTCGGTGAAAGCCTGCATCTTAAGCAATGTAATCACCGAAACGTTGGTGCTGGCCGCGCCGTTGTCCCGCGCCGCCAGCAGATGCTGCTGGAGTGATTGTGCGTCGCCGAGCACCAGCTCCGTTCGTCTCAGCGTGCGCGCAAGCTCTTGCATATAGAGCTGCTGATCATTCAGGAGTTGCTGCCCCCGCTCCAACAGGCGGATGTGCTCCGCCAGCTTCTCCGCTCCCAGGAACACGGTCAACGCTTGTTCAGCGACAGCGTATCTGGATTGGGCGCCGGCAACCTGGGAACGCAGCTCAGCTTCAGTCCTGAGTCCCGCGCCTCCATAGAGCTGGTTCACATGCTGCTCGTACGCCGTGCTCCAGGCCCCTGCGATCCTCTGTGCGATAGTCGGGGTAGGCGCTGTAACCACAATAGAAAAGAGCTCGCTCCCCTTATTCACCCGGCCCTGGACCGCGCTGAGCAGTACCCCGGGTTCGAGGTAGCTTGCGGGAATCTCGTTGGCAAGCGCCTCGCGCACTGCAACTTCAATGTCCGGCACGCGCACAAGCGACACCAGCGCGAGCCTGCGCTCGGCGGACGCTGAAACGGCCTGACCGCCCGTCGCGTTGCTCTCGCCTGAGACTGTCTTGATCCGCGTCTCGTAATCCACTTCCGTTCGCGACCGGTTTGGCACGATGTCAACCGTCGCGGTGTATGCGCGCGAGCCCGCCACCGTCCACACGCTCATCACGAGGACTCCAGCCACGATGCCGGCGGCGATCCACCGCCAGCGCCGCACAAGAACGACCAGTGCCTGTAGCTCGATCAACAGAACCTCTTAGTGATACTCATAAATAGCCCGTAGACAGTACAACTGCCCAACGTCGCCACGGTGGTCGTTCTCGGGGTTGAGCTAACGCCCTGCGGCCACCCAGGGGGCAACCCGGCTGCGCGAGTGCTCGGTTTCTTCTTGATCTAACGCCCTGCGCTCTCGCTCAGCGAGTGCTCGGTTGCTGGTCGGGGAGAGAGGATTTGAACCTCCGACCTCTTGAACCCCATTCAAGTGCGCTACCAGGCTGCGCTACTCCCCGTTGTGGCCCCGGCGCCCACAGAGCCGCCGCCACACGCCTAGAGCAGAAGTCTACCAGGCACTCGTCCCCACGCCCGTCATCCCAATCAGCCGCTCCACCGTCCCCCGGGTCACCCTCCTCCGCCCTTCCAGCTCCCGCAAGCACCCCTCAAACGCCATCTTCAACCCATAATTGTAGTCACGGTCCGCCCGCACCACCTCCAGCTCCCCACTCAGCTCCGCCACCCTCGCCACGAGCCGCTCTGCCTGCTCGCCGTCCTCCCCCTCACTCCAGCCACCGTGCACCATCGTCCGCAGCACCGTGTACGGGTCCGCGTACCGTTCACTCAGCTCCGCCGCCGAGAGCCTCCCACCCCAATACTCCAGAGGCATCCCCGGCGGTCCTTCGTAGCGCAGCTCCAGGTGCAGATGCGCCCACCGCTGCCATCCACTCTTCCCACACGCCCCAAGCCGCTGCCCCGCCACTACCGGCGCCCCTTCCCTAAAGGACTCATCAAACGCATCCAGGTGCGCGTGCAGCCCCCACAGCCGCACTTCCCCATCCCCATCGCTCCCGAGCCGGTGCTCCACCAACCCCACATTCCCGCACCCGTAGCTGCGCCCATCCCACTCCCGTCGCGCCACCACCACGCCGTCCGCCAGCGCCACCACAGGCAGCCCAAGATCCTGGTCGCCATACCCCACGTTCAGATCCGCCCCCGGATGCAGCTGCCCATCCTCCTGCCGCTCCCCGTACCCGTACCCACGCACATTCCATCCCGCCAGCGGCGCTACCACCCGTCCCATCGCTCTCCTCCTCGTCCTACGGCCTGTTCTCCCTCTCCTGCCTCTACTCCCCCTCCTTCTCCGGCGTTGCCTGCTTCTCGTGCACGGCCGGCGCCGCCTTCGGCTTCCGCACGCCCCCTTTCGGCCGCGCCAGCCCGCTCACAAAGTACGACGCGAACACCCCCAACACCAGTTGCGTCAGCAGCTCCGGCACCTGCTTCCCCGTCAGCCACAACACGCTCACGTCAATCAGCAGAATCACCGCCAGCACCGCCGACACCACCGTCACAAAGCTCGCCTGATCCATCTCCTACCTCCCCTTTCACCACTCTCCAGCAACCACACACCCCTGACACCCGACACCTGGCACCCGACTCCTGAGACCACCTGGCACCCGACACCTGAAACCACCCATCGCCTGTCCCTCACAGTTCCAGGAACACGACCCGCGTCTCCCACTCCAGGAGGAACTGGCCGCCCAACGGGCTGAGCCGGTCCTCCACCTCCTCCACCGCCACCACCCAGCTGGTACCGCTCGGGTCAAGCAGCGTCAGCTGGTCATTGACCCGCCCCGTGTACGTCAGCAGCGACTCGTGCCACTGGGACGCCGTGCGCTGGCTCGGCGTCCCATCCACATGCACCAGCCCACCCCGTGAGACCACCACCAGCTCCAGCACCCGCTTGCCCGCCGCGATCGGTCCCGCCGGCAGCAGCGCGCTCGCGTTCGTGCCCCGGTACCACACCTTCGGCAGCAGCGTCCGGAACGTGTCCGGCTTCAAATAGAACCCAGCCGCCACATCCCCACCTACATCCGGATGCCGCAACGTCACATTGCAGTTCTGTCCCACCACCCACGGCGGCCCATCATTCGCCATTCCACATCCTCCCTTCTCTTGGTGTCAGGTGCCGGGTGTCAGCCCTCGCCTCTTCCCTGACACCTGACACCTGACACCTAGCACCCGACACCTAAGTAGACGCTTGTTTGTTTGTGGAGCAGCAGATTCCCTTACCCCCTGAGAGAGGGTTAGGGTGAGCAGATTCCCTCTCCCTCTGGGAGAGGGTTAGGGTGAGGGCAGTGTTGGCAATGCGCGTACTTTCCTGCGCATACATAGCACCCGACACCACGCTCAGTGCAGCGTGTACTGCGTCGTCGCCCGCTCTCCGACCGGTGGCGCCGCCACCCCCCCGCCATGCGTGTGCCCGTTCAGCTTGGTCCTGATCTCCTCCACCACTTGCGCCAGCGCCGCCAGGTTGCTCCGCACCCGCTCCAGCTCTGCCAACACGTCAATCCCCGCCCCCGTCGCCGCCGCTCCCGCCAACTCCCCATCGCTCCCTGCACTCGCCTGCAAAATACCCATCCCTACCTCCTATCCCCTGACACCTGGCACCTGACACCCGACACCTGACACCCGACACCTGGCACCTGGCACCTGGCACCTGGCACCTGGCACCTGGCACCTGGCACCCGACACCTATCAACGCAGTCTCCTCAGCCGCACCAGCCACCGATTCCCAAACGCCGTTCCACCACCTGATCCCGTCGTCCCCAGTCCAACCCTCCTCTTATCAAGCACCGTGAACCGCTCCGCCGCCGCCACTCCCGCCGCATTCGCCGTCGCCGTCCGCGCCACCAGCCGCAGCCCGCTCGGCCAGACCGTCCCCGACGGCGCCTCCAGCAGCGCGTCATACGCTACCCGCGTGATCTCTCCCGCCCGCGTCGTGATC
>Ga0136611_10000623_pt1 | contig 23783 bp, 21 predicted proteins | sample AntDrymUQ2232306_2_FD_106645 | JGI IMG/M metagenome (GOLD analysis project Ga0136611, IMG submission 106645) | Polar desert sand microbial communities from Dry Valleys, Antarctica - metaG UQ223 (23.06) | ecosystem: Environmental > Terrestrial > Soil > Desert | place: Antarctica: Dry Valley...
CTATGCTAACGATGTATCAATGGGTTCTTTTGCGTTTGATTCCACAGCAGTAAATTCAACTTTTTCATCCCTTTTAGCAGGTGATTATTATTATCAGGTTACCGGCGCGGTTGTGGGCAACAAAGGCGGGGGTTATCAATTATTTTCTGAAGTTACTCCTGTTCCAGAACCAGAAACATACGCGATGTTGCTGGCTGGTTTAGGTTTGGTTGGTTTTATGGTGCGTCGCCGCAAAACAGATAATTAAAGCCAGGTAGGTGAGTAGTAAAAGCCACAGAGCGAAATTGCTCTGTGGCTTTTTTGTTTCCTGAGTTCAATAAATGTACCGTACTATAGAAGATATGAGCATCACTGAATGAGAGTACCCTAACGCAATGCCGTTGCTGTTAGTGCTCTATGATTTGAGATAAAACAGGAATCACTGAGAAATGGTAAAGCCATTGAAGATATTGAAAAAGCGATCATGTAATTGTCGCAGGAAAACTTGATCGTGCACGATTAGTTAATCGGAATTTCAGTATAAATAGAAGATGGCTGGCTTTAGATTGAAAGTATCTGAATATAATTGGCTTCAAGCTATAAAAAATACCTTCCTAAATGTTCTAGAGACATATCAGTGCCGGCGATAGTTTTTGAGCATGTAATTAATTTATCGTATAATTCTCACTTACTTAACTCATCTGTTTAATATTTAACTTTAATTCATCTTTAAATCTCCTTCGATTTCCTGGAACTCTATTAGCCTATGGCAGCCAGTAATGAGTAAAAATATTCCTGTAGAAAAGGATTTGTCTCATCAGATTTTTGCGCCGACCAATTATTTTGACCTGACCAATAGTGAGCAAGGCAAGATTCTCCAGTTTCAGCAGGAGGTTCTGCAGTTAGTGGTATTGGGAAATAATTATAAAGAGATTTGTGAAAAAGTTTGCTTGCTGATGGAGCAGCTTTTGGACAATGCAGTTGCAACAGTCATGTTGTTGGATAAGGAAAAGCAATGCATGAATGTATTTGCCGCACCCAGTGTTCCTGAAGAATGCATTGTGCAATTGAATGGTTTGCGTCCAGGTCCTGGAGCCGGGTCTTGCGGGAATGCGGTATTTCGTCAAGAAGCGGTTTTTGTAGAAAGCACGCTTGACGATCCGCGCTGGCAGAGTATCCGGAAATTAGCCATTGATTTTAATATTCTCTCTTGTTGGTCAATGCCGGTCCGCAGTAAAGGCGGCGAGTGCATTGGATCGTTTGCACTGTCCAGTTTTGAGCATCGTTTACCCAGTATATTTCACCGTAAGTTATTGGAAATCGGATCGTTTATTATCGGAATCGCTCTGGAACAGCAAAAGGTGAACGAGCAATTGTATCTTTCGAGCAAAGTTTTCGAAAATAGTACCGAAGCTATTTTGATTGCCGATGCCAATAAGATAATAATTGCTATCAATAAGGCGCTGAATAAAATAACCGGCTATACGGAAGGGGAAATAGTCGGTCAATCCGTGTCGACTGTGGCATCGAACCGGCACAGTACGAAGTTTTTTCAGAAGATTTGGTCAAGCGTTGAACAATATAATCATTGGCAAGGAGAAATATGGAACCGAGACAAGCACGGACGAGAGTACCCGACTTGGTTTAGTATTACCCCGGTGCATAGCAAGGATGGTTTAATAAGCTATTATCTGATTAATTTTTCCGATATCACCGATAAGAAAAAATCGGATGAGATTATATGGCGGCAGGCGAATTATGATTCTTTGACTGGGTTGCCGAACCGTAATATGTTTTATGATCGATTGAGCCATGATATTAAGAATGCTTCCCGCGCAAGGAAACGATTGGCAGTGTTGTTTATCGATCTCGACCGTTTCAAAGAAGTGAATGATTCATTAGGGCACAGTGTTGGCGATGCGCTGTTGGTGGAAGCGGCAAAACGGCTGAACGGTTGTGTTCGGGAAACGGATACCGTGGCGCGCTTGGGCGGTGACGAATTTACCATTATTTTGAGTGGTATCAACGATCAGAGCTGTGCTGAAATGATCATTCAAATGATCTTGCTGGAGTTGGCCAAGCCATTCCATTTAAATGCCAAGTTGGCATATGTGTCGGCAAGCATTGGTGTTACGTTTTTTCCTGATGACGCTGGCACCGCCGATAGTTTGATGAAAAATGCCGATCAAGCCATGTATGCTGCCAAAAATAATGGACGTAATTGCTGGAGTTGCTTCACGTCGAATATGCAGGCGGCCACAGAAATTCGCTCGAAAATCGCCTATGAATTGCGCAATGCACTGAGGGACCGACAGCTCTATTTGCTGTATCAACCAATTGTGGAACTGGCAACCGGCAATGTATATAAAGCTGAGGCATTGATACGCTGGCAACACCCGGAACGAGGAACAATTTACCCGGCAGAATTTATCAGAATTGCAGAAGAAACCAATCTGATTACAGATATTGGTGATTGGGTATTCAAGCAGGCAGTCAATCAAGTTGCTCTATGGCAAGCGAATTTAAGTATTGATTTTCAGATCAGTATCAATAAATCACCTAAACAATTTATTAGCAAAACGAGTGATTGGGTAAATCATTTAAACGAACTCGGACTCAACGGACAAAGCATCATCGTCGAAATTACCGAGAATTTGCTCTTGGATGTCCATGAACTGGTAGTTAAAAAATTGTTAAATTTCCGGGATGCGGGTGTTCAGGTAGCTATTGATGATTTTGGTACGGGTTACTCGTCACTATCCTATCTAAAAGAATTTGATATCGATTATCTTAAGATTGATCGATCATTTATTTCTAACTTGGACAGTGAGTCCAACGATAGCATTTTATGCGAAGCGATTATTACCATGGCCCATCGTTTAGGCATGAAAGTGATTGCTGAAGGCGTAGAGACAGATTCGCAAAAACAGCTATTGATGGCAATGGGTTGCGATTACGGTCAAGGTTATTTTTTTAGCAAACCATTGACCGTAGATAAATTTGAGGCATTCCTGCTAAAGAAGGAATAAATAAACACTGATGTGGTCCGCTTCAATTGCAATCCTCGAATCTAATTAAGGGAATTTAAGAAGATGCCTTTCCCTTTATATATTATTAGATATCTATGAATGATTGGATAATCCCAGACTGGCCAGTACCTCACAATGTGAAAGCGCTGTTTACAAGCCGTAACGGTGGTGTGAGCAGCGGCATCAATGGTACTTATGCTTCTTTGAATTTAGGTGCGCATGTCAATGATAATTTAGCGGATGTGGCATGTAATCGGGCTTTATTGCATCGCTATGTGCCGACTGAACCGAAATGGTTGAAACAAGTGCATGGTACTTTACCTATTTGGATTGATCACACGGCAGCGGCAACGCCGGAAGGTGATGCTGTTCTCAGTCGCAAGCAAGGTACGGTGTGTGCTGTCATGGTTGCCGATTGCTTACCGGTATTTTTGTGTGACGCAGCAGGGACCACCGTGGGTATCGTGCATGCAGGCTGGCGTGGTTTGGCTGGGGGAATTATTGAACAATCCATTGCAGCAATGCAAATAGATCCTAGTCAGTTGATAGCGTGGTTGGGACCGGCTATTGGCCCTGATTACTTTGAAGTGGGTGCAGATGTCTATGAGACATTCATCCTGCATGATGAGCAGGCAGCACAAGCTTTTGTGCTAAAGGATAATAACGACGAGAAAAAATGGCTGGCGGATATTTTCCTGCTGGCTCGCCAGCGCTTGGTGAGCATGAGTGTGACAGAGATTTATGGTGGAGGGATCTGCACATTCAGTGATTCCGCGCGTTTCTTTTCTTATCGCCGGGATGGCGAGACCGGGCGGATGGCGGCATTAATCTGGCTTGAGTAATTGCACTTTTAACTTGTTAAGTTATTACCCTACAACAGCGTATAATCCCGCCTTTCCTTTTCAATTAACCTTATGTCTACGCTTACCTGGATCATTTCTGCCAGCTTACTTGGGGGAATATTAAGTTTATTGTTTGCAGCAATATTGGCACTCAATGCACGGGTATCGTGGCTTTCAATGTTGGTTTCCTATGCTATCGGTGCATTGCTGGGCGCCGCTTTTCTGAATACTTTGCCAGAAGCATTTGAGCTTGCTGAGAACCCAATGCAGGTAACGGTCACTGTATTGATCGGCATTCTGATATTTTTTATTCTGGAAAAATTAGTGCTGTGGCGCCATTGTCATTTAGAAGATTGCGAAGCGCATGATCCGTTGCATGGTCTTGCGGCAACTTCAACGAATCACCATCTACATGATCACGGGCGTAGCGGAATGATGGTCATTGTGGGTGACACTTTTCATAATTTTGTCGACGGTATTCTGATTGCTGCAGCTTTCATGGTGGATGTGCAACTCGGTATCGTGACCTCTATCGCGATTATCGCCCATGAAATTCCACAGGAAGCGGGGGATTTTATTATTCTTTTGAATTCAGGTTATACACGCCGCATGGCATTTCTGATGAACTTGTTATCCAGCTTTGCCACCGTAGTTGGTGGTGTGTTAGCGTATTTTATGCTGCATAACATGAATTTTCTGGTGCAACCGCTGCTAGGGCTAGCTTCGGCCAGCATGATTTATGTAGCGATGTCGGATTTGATCCCGGGTCTACATAAACGTCATGAGATTCATGCAACTATTCAACAAGTCACATTGATTTTATTGGGAATTTCATCTATCTGGCTGGTGGGGAATATTTTTACCCATGGCTAGTAGGGTGGAATGGTTGCAAAACACCGAGACTCTAACTATAAGGATGTTCAATGATAAAACGATTGATTGCAGTATTGTTGCTGCTTTTCTGTACCAATGTCGCTTATGCGGAAGAAAACAATATTCTCGATAAAGTTGAAACCAGCGCACATTCCTGGCTTGAGCTGGTTGACAGTGGAAAATATAAAGAAAGCTGGGAGAATTCATCTGCGCTATTCAAGACGAAAACATCCGAATCCGAATGGATCAAATCTATTACCCTTATCAGAGCGCCACGTGGCGCAGTAAATGCCAGGTATATCGCAACGGCAGCGGCTACAAAAGCATTGCCGGGATTTCCTGATGGGGAATATGTAGTATTGCAGTTTTACACCACTTTTGCAGAGAAAGGGTTGGTATTGGAGACGGTAGCGCAGGCAAAAACACAAGATGAAACATGGCAAATTGTGGAGTATACGATCAAGTAATATCCACAGTTTCTATTACTTTGTTATGGCATCGTAGGCGAACTCACTCCCTTAAACCCCTGGGAAACACGGTAATATACTCGCCGTACCGGTGTGCCGTAACGTTCAATCACACGATATTCAATGGTGCCGGGTTGATCGAGCATTGTTTTAACATCAATATCCGTCTGGAATTTTTCTAAATGGCGGCGTTTCATGCCGACCTGGATAATCGGCCGACTGGTGGGTGCCTGAGAAGGAAGCCAGAATTCGTACATGGCGCCACTACCACCAAACATATTGCGTGAACGAATATCCAGGTGTGTATCGCCATGCGTATAAAAATATAGCGCGCTGGCAACGGACCATTTGCTCATGCCGACAATAATCGGTTCTTTGCCGGTTTGATCTTTGACTTCCGCGGCAATTTGCTTGATTTCAGTGGCTGTTTCACGCCAGAAATAGTGTTCTGTGAATAAATGATACGGTATACCCGGTATTCCCAGCACTACATAATGCAGTACAAAGGCATAAGCAAAGATACAGGTAATAATAGTGAATCGCCAAGCAGTTTGTATGCGCTTGGCCAGAGTACTCAAATGGTCGGTTTGACCAATCATCCAGGCGATGGTGGGTAATATGGCAAGCCAGATTGGGCCGGTCCAGTGAAAGCGCAGTGCATCAAAAGTACTGAGTACGAAGCAAATAAATAATGGAGCACCGACAAAAACTTGTACGAATAAATGGCGTCTGCGTTCAAGTTGCTGATCTGCCGGTTTTTTGATTGAAAATAAGGCGAATGCCGCTGCAACAAAGCCAACCGGTGTTAGCAGAATGATAATGTGGGCAATTAAATAATGTACGGAAAATTGATAGCTGTCTGCTAGCACGCGATTTGATTGAAATGCAAAGGATGCCCAATCATTTTGGTAGTTCCAGATAATTACCGGTGAAAAGAGTAATGCTGCCAATAGTGCGGCCAGATAAGGGTGAGGGCGTTTCATCCAGCGGCGTGCCGTCGGATCTATGATCACGAATACCAACGCGGCAATACCCAATAACCCCAGGCTGTATTTGGATAATAATCCCAGACCGAAGGCGATCCCCATGCCTAGCCAGGCTGTGCGTTGACCAGCCACTAGTGCACGTTCCATGTAATAAAGTGTGGCAGCCCAAGCGGCGACTAATGGCGCATCAGGGGTTATTAATAGGCCGGAACCAAATCCCAATGGCAGGATAGCCAATAATAATAGGGTGCGCATTGCAGTGGATTTGTCGTACAGATTCTGCGCCAGTGCGTACAGGTAGCCCATGGTTACCAAACCGCAGAGAAGAGCGCCGATGCGTACGCCAAATTCATTGTGCCCCAGAATGGCTGTGCCTAACCAGATTAACCAGGCAACCATGGGAGGGTGGTCATAAAAGCTGAGATCCATGTGCTGCGCATATTGCCAGTAATAAGCTTCATCTGGAATGAGTTGCGCTAAGCCGAAATAAACCAAACGTAACAATATGACAAACAGTACGATCCCAATCGCTGCTGTACGCCAGCGTATCTCGCGCGATGGAAGATCTTTTGCGCTGGGGAATACATAAAAGGCTGAGCCTAGGTAATTTACGGCCGCAGTGGCAATGATGGCCGGAAAAATGGCCAGCAACGGCGGTACATGCCAGACATAAACTAGCAGGGCCAGTACACCGCCGCGCAGTAATAATGCCAGTGCTCCAACAGTCAGAAAACGGCCGAATTGATGCCATTGCAGATAGCCCGCGTGATGCTCACGGAACGACCACTTGGAATTAAAGGTGTAGTTGGCGGTTGCAGCGACAAAGAAACTGACGAAGTGCGCCAAGGCAAGCCCGGTATCGCGGCTGATCATCCATTGAAAAACAATGGCATCAATCAATACGCCCAATAGTCCGACGACAGCAAAGCGACCCGCTGTATTGAGCGTGACTGTACCCCCAGCGAGTGTTATCAAGCGTTGTACATAAGCGCGCTGATGAGAAAAAGATAATTTGGATGTGCCATGCGTGCGATCATGGAAACAAATCGGTACTTCTGTGACACGAAGTTTGCCGTGATTGGCCATGAGTAACTCAAGCAGAATTTTGTAGCCATGTGCGTTGTTGGAAATACTTGTAGCCAGTTCACGGCGGAATGCAAAAAAACCGGATGTGGCGTCATTGACATCACAAATCGGGCGCGCTATCCATCCACCGATGCGTGATAGCAGTTGCCGGTGCAGCGGCCAGCTTTCCGTGCTGCCACCGGCAATATAACGACTGCCGACGGCTACATCATAATTACCGTTTAATACCGGAGTGACAACCGCCAATAAACGCTCTGGCGGGTGGCTTAGATCTGCATCCATAACGACAATGACATCACTTTTGGCTGTGGCCGCCCCTGCTAATATTGATGCAGTGAGATCCGGTTTTTCTTGTCGTTGAATCAAACGAACATTGGATCGACTTTCCCAGGCTTGTACCTTGTCAGGTGTGCCATCAGTGGAACCATCATCCACGAAAATGACTTCAAAGGTATCAGGATTTAAATCGAGCGCGAATAAGCGCGTTAAGAGTAAATCTATATTCTCGGATTCATTCAGTGTAGGCACTACGATGGAAAATTGGGTCATGTAGCTCTACAGATTAGAATTGACACTTAATGATGGCGGCATGGTTCTATTTTTGTTGTTTTTGGTATCTATTGACTGCTTTATTATGGTCTGCCAAGTTAGTGGAAAATTGTGATTCTCCATTACCTTTCGCAACAAAATATAACGAGTCGGTTTCAGCCGGATTAAGTGCTGCACGAATGGAAGCTAAGCCTGGTAAAGCAATGGGTGTGGGCGGTAAGCCTGCGCGAGTATAAGTGTTGTATGCTTGATCTGCAAGCAGATCTTGTTTGCGTAAATTCCCATCAAATTGTTCACCCAGGCCATAGATAAGGGTGGGATCCGTTTGTAATCGCATACCTTTACGCAGCCGGTTAATAAAAACCCCCGCTATTTCAGCGCGATCATTTTCCACTCCAGTTTCTTTTTCTATGATGGAAGCAAGAATAAGCGCTTCATAAGGTGTGGCTAAGGGTAAAGATTCCATACGCGCTGACCAGTTGGTTTGTAAATGATTCTGCATGGCTTGGTAGGCGCGTTGCAAAACATTAATATCGCGGTCACCTTTAATAAAATAATAAGTATCCGGGAAAAACAATCCCTCAGTAGCTGTTTCACTTGCACCAATGCGCTGCAGAATTTCCTGATCACTTAAATCAGTTATCGTGTTTTCTATGGCCGGATGTTCATTTAAAACTTTCCGCAGCTGAACGAAAGTCCAACCTTCGATGAAGGTTATCTCGTTTTGCTTTGCATCACCTTTTGTCAGATATTCTAGCAACGCTATTTGAGAAAGATTATCGGTAAGTTGATAATCACCTGCTTTGATTGCTGATTCCTGGTTGAGATAGCGCGCTAACACGATCAATGACCACTTAGTAGGAATGACGCCAGCATCAGCCAGTTGCTGAGAAACTTGTTTTAGATTGCTGCCAGGACGGATGGAGAATTCATAGGGCGTGGCAGGAAGCGTAACATCTGAATGAACATGGAGATAAAACCATCCAATAAATAGGATGGTTATCGATGTGATGGCAAGAAGGAGGCGTTTCAGCGTGTGCATGCGCCAAAAAGTAAAATTTATACTTTACGGAAAACAAGCGTTCCGTTAGTTCCTCCAAACCCGAAGGAATTTGATAAAGCAACGTTGATACGCATATCTCTTGCTGTGTTAGGGATATAATCCAGATCACACTGCGGATCCTGATTGACAAGATTAATGGTGGGCGGTGCAATTTGATGATGTATTGCCAGTGTGGAAAATACTGCTTCCACACCGCCGGCGGCACCCAGTAAATGTCCTGTCATTGATTTTGTGGAATTAATCGCAAGTTTATTGGCGTGATCTCCAAAACAACGTTTGACTGCAACCGTTTCAGCGATATCGCCTAATGGGGTGGATGTGCCGTGTGCGTTAATGTGATCAACTTCGGTGGTAAGAATACCTGCATTTTTAAGGGCATTGGACATGCAACGTGCCGCACCTTCACCATCATCGCAAGGCGCTGTCATATGAAACGCATCAGCACTCATGCCAAAACCGGCTAATTCAGCATAAATTTTTGCACCGCGCCGTTTAGCGTGTTCTATTTCTTCCAGTACCAGAATTCCGGCACCTTCACCCAAAACAAAACCATCGCGATCTTTATCCCAGGGGCGGCTTGCAGATGCCGGATCGTCATTACTCACCGACAAGGCTTTCGCAGCAGAAAAGCCACCAATAGAAAGCGGGGTAACACATGATTCTGCGCCACCGCATACCATGACATCCGCATCACCATATTCAATCATGCGGGCTGAATGACCAATACTATGTGTAGCCGTGGTACAGGCTGTTACAATCGCTAAGTTGGGGCCTTTATAACCATACATAATGGATAAGTTACCTGCGATCATATTGATGATGGTACTGGGAATAAAGAAAGGTGATATTTTGCGTGGGCCGCCTGCATGGTATGCGGCATCTGTATTTTCAATCATTGATAAGCCACCGATACCTGAGCCGATATTGACGCCGATGCGTTCTGAATCAAGATGCGTGACATCTTCTATACCTGCGTCTTTAACAGCTTGAATCGCGGCAGCCATGCCATAGTGGATAAAAATATCCATACGACGCGCTTCCTTGGCTGATAGATATTGTTGAATATCAAAATCTTTTACTTCACCAGCAATTTGTGAGGTGAAATTTGATGCATCAAAACGAGTGATCCGGGTGATACCGGACTTCCCTGAGACAATGTTTTCCCATGCGCTCGATACTGTGTTTCCAACGGGTGATACAATACCTAACCCGGTAATTACTATCCTGCGTTTGGACAAAATAACTCCGATTACTTGTACTTAAAAAATAAAATACTAATTTGTGTTAGCAGTGACGTAATCAATTGCTTCTTGGACAGTATTTATTTTTTCTGCTTGCTCATCTGGAATCTCGCATTCGAATTCTTCTTCCAGTGCCATAACCAATTCGACTGTGTCAAGTGAATCTGCTCCCAGATCATTGACAAAAGATGATTCATTCTTGACTTCAGCTTCATTAACGCCAAGTTGCTCAGCAACAATTTTTTTAATACGTTGTTCAATATTTTCCATCTAGGTACTTCCTTTCAGGTAAGAAAAACTTTTTTATTTTAACAAATTTTCAGTGCCAGCAAAACTGAACTGAAGCATATTTACAACTGACGAAATCGTCATTGTTTTAAGGTACTTTTAGCTAAGTTGTATTTTATAGAGATAATATATTACTATCAAACCTTAGGTATAAATTTCTTATAGTGTGTCAATCCATATACATTCCGCCATTAACATGGAGTGTAGTGCCTGTAATATAGCCCGCAGCAGATGACGCTAGAAATACTACTGCTGATGCAACGTCCTCAGGGCGTCCTAATCTTCCTAAGGGAACATGTTGAATTAAGGCTTGTTGATGTTCATTGGTCAGTGAACGAGTCATGTCGGTATCAATAAAACCTGGGGCAACACAATTCACAGTAATATTGCGACTACCCACTTCACGTGCTAATGATTTACTAAAACCAAAGATACCTGCTTTGGCCGCGGCATAGTTTGTTTGCCCCATGTTCCCCATTGAACCGACCACAGAAGAGATGTTGATAATACGCCCGTAACGGGCTTTCATCATGGCGCGAAGAACGATGCGGCTTAAACGGAATACTGACTTTAGATTGGTTTCTATAATCTCATCCCACTCCTCATCTTTCATACGCACTAACAGGTTGTCACGTGTAATTCCGGCGTTGTTAACCAGTATCTCAATATCACCAAATTTTTCTCGAATGGCTTGGATTGTATTGTTAATTTGTTCAGTATCATTCACATTCAAAGCGACACCCGTGCCTTTGATACCGGTTTTCTCCAAATATTGACTAATCGAGTTGGCACCGCTTTCAGTGGTTGCTGTTCCAATTACAACCGCGCCTTGCTGACCTAATTTGACGGCAATAGCTTGCCCGATCCCGCGACTGGCGCCTGTTACTAATGTTATTTTATTTTCCAAAATTATATCCCATAAGCAGAGACGGAAGCATGACTGTGAATGGCAAATGCGCATTGTTATTATATTATTTTAAACCAACAGCTTGTCTGATTGTTTCGCTATCGGCCAATGATAGCTGCTGTAAATTCTGGTCGATGCGTTTATTCAGTCCAGCCAATACTTTTCCCGGTCCGCACTCAATCACATGTGTTATGCCGGCAGCAGCAAAGGCTCGAATGGTATCTGCCCACCGTACAGGGCTAACGAGTTGCTGAACCAGAATTTCCTTGATGGATGTGATGTCAGGGTGCAGGTTCACATCGGCATTGTGCAAGATTGCGATTTTAGGTGCCTGCAATACAATAGATTCCAACTGCCGTTGCATGCTTTCTGCTGCCGGTTTCATCAGCGAGCAGTGCGAAGGGATGCTCATGGGTAACATGATGGCGCGTTTTGCTCCCTTCGATTTAGCCATTTCAATACCTTGCAGGATTGCATTTTTGTGACCGGCAATGACTACCTGGCCCGGTGAATTAAAATTAGCTGGTTCAAGTGATTCTCCGTTACCCTGTTTTGTGATGTCCTGGCATATAATTTGAATAATTTCATCATCCAATCCGAGAATTGCAGCCATTCCGCCAATTCCTTCCGGCACTGCATTTTGCATTGCTTGCGCACGAAAACGCACCAGTGCTAGCGCATCAGCAAAACTCAATACTTCTGCGACGACGAGTGCCGGGTATTCACCCAAACTATGTCCAGCCAGTAACACTGGTTGAGAGCCACCTAAGCTGTTCCATGCACGATATACAGCGATACCTGCTATGAGCATAAGCGGTTGTGTATTGATAGTAAGATTGAGATCCTCGGCAGGCCCGGAATTAACCATTGACCAGAAATCCTGTTTGAGAATATCGGATGCTTCTTGGAAGGTTTCTTGAATAATGGGTAAGTCTGTGTACCCGTTCATCATTCCGACCGATTGCGACCCCTGACCTGGAAATACAAATGCAAATTTCATAAATCACCAGCGCAGTAAGACTGCTCCCCATGTAAAACCACCGCCGACACCTTCCAGTAGGACCAATTGATTAGGTTGAATACGTCCATCCCGCACTGCAATATCAAGTGCGAGCGGGATGGACGCTGCAGAGGTGTTGCCGTGTTTATCTACGGCTACGACTACTTTGTCCATCGGTAATCCAAGTTTCTTTGCCGTCGATTGGATGATCCGTATATTGGCCTGATGAGGAATCAGCCAATCGATGTCCGTGGATTGCAGATTATTTTTTGCGACTGCTTCTTGTACGACTTCTTCCAGTACTTTAACAGCGAATTTAAAAACGGCATTGCCTTCCATGCTGATGTAAGGCGTACCTTGCACTTTTCCTCTGCTGATGCATCCGGGCGCAGAAAGAATATTGCTATGACTGCCGCTAGCATGAAGATGCGTCGATAAAATACCGGGCTGATCGCTTTGAGAAAGCACTACCGCACCGGCACCATCACCAAATAAAACACAGGTATTTCGATCGTTCCAGTCGAGTATTTTTGAATAGATTTCACTGCCGACCACTAAAGCATTTCGGCATTTGCCAGAACTAACAAACATGTCAGCGGTTGCCAGCGCATACACAAAACCACTGCAAACGGCTTGCACATCAAATGCCGGGCAATCTTCTATCCCCAGTTTGTTTTGCAGAATACAGGCTGTGCTCGGGAAAATCATGTCCGGCGTGGTGGTGGCGACTATGATGAGATCAATATCTTTACTGGTTACACCGGCAGCCTGCATGGCATTCTGGCACGCATATAATGCTAGGTCACTGGCTACTTGATCTTCACGTGCAATATGCCGTTGCGTGATGCCCGTACGCGTGCGTATCCATTCATCACTGGTATCCACCATGCTTTCCAGATCATGGTTAGTGAGTATCTTTTCCGGTAAATAACTACCTGTTCCAATGATTCTTGAATACATTATTTTGTCATCGTTTCCGGAGAAGTTTTCGAATGATGAGAAAGCTCTGCCACCTGTTCACTAATACGCCGCAACATGCCACCTCGTACTTCATCAACTGCGCGTTTAATGGCAAAACCAAATGCATACTTATCAGCGGAACCGTGGCTTTTTATAACAATACCGCGTAAACCCAATAGGCTGGCGCCGTTGTATTGGCGGTGATCTACACGGCGCTTAAAGGAATTTATGACCGGCATTGCGATGATACCAGCCAGCTTGGTCAGTAAATTACGCTTGAATTCTTCGCGTAAGTAAGTTGCCAGCATTTGTGCCAGACCTTCTGAAGTTTTTAAGGTGATATTGCCAACAAAACCATCACAAACAACTACGTCGGTTGTTCCTTTGTAAATATCGTTGCCTTCAACATTACCATAAAAATTAAGTCCGCTATTGCGTAATAATTCAGCTGCCTGTTTGACTATTTCATTTCCCTTGATTTCTTCTTCGCCGATGTTCAGCAATCCGACACTCGGAGATAATTTCTTTTCCACTGAAGATACCAGGGAAGATCCCATGATTCCGAACTGAAACAAGTGTTCTGCCGTACAGTCGACGTTGGCACCGAGATCCAAGATATAAGTGTGACCGGTAATGGTCGGTAATATGACCGCGAGAGCCGGGCGATCAATGCCCGGGATTGTTTTTAATACAAATCGCGAGGTTGCCAATAAGGCACCTGTGTTTCCTGCACTGATACAAGCTTGTGCTTCACCTGTTTTAACGAGATTAATAGAGACACGCATCGAAGAGACTTTCTTGCCACGTAAAGCCAGCGCAGGCGACTCATCCATACCAACAACCTCACTGGCTGGATGTAATCGGATTCTGGGGCCTAATTTAAAATTCGTTGCATTGAGTTCCGCTTCAATGGCATCAGGAATGCCTACTAGGATAATATTGGCTTCAGGGTCGCGGCGAAGATAATCAACCGCAGATGGAACGGTTACATGAGGGCCATGGTCGCCACCCATGCAATCTATCGCGACAGTAATATCCAATTTTGGTGCTCTTATGACTGGGAAAAACTATACAATGAATGCAGCTGGTAGCAATAGATGTATTTTTAGTCGTTTTTAGTTTTAACAACTTTCTTGCCACGATAGTATCCATTAGGACTAATATGGTGACGTAAATGCACTTCTCCCGTGCTGGGCTCTATGGCTAAAGGAGGGCTGGTTAGAAAGTCATGCGAACGATGCATGCCACGTTTCGAAGGGGATTTTTTGTTTTGTTGAACTGCCATGTAATTAACTCCTTAAATTCAATTCTTTTTTAATGTTGCTAATGCTGCAAACGGATGTGCTGACTGTTTCTTACCAGTTAAATTATCTTTATTTGATTCTAGTTGATGCATTTTACATTCACCATCCGGATGACGCGATGAAATTGATAGGCTGAGAATTATTTCATCTTCAATTAAGCTCAGCACATCCATATCAGACGCTGCCAGAATGGCATCGACAGTATCATTTTCATCGGCTTGATCAAATTCAGCTTCATTTTCGACCAGTAGCAAAAAAGTCCGCAGCTCTACGGTGTGCGCTAATTTGCCAAGGCAACGCTGGCAACTCAGATGTATTTTACCCTTAATTTCCAGGAGCAAGCTAGGCTTATCATTCTGATCGAACTGACCGCTGATTTGGTAAGTCAGCTCACCTTCAGTATCAAACAGAAAATCATGTAAACGCACAAGCTCAACCAGCGGGATTTTATCATGATGTATACCCGCATTACGTACAAAATCAAGGGAATCTATCACAAATCGTACAGACATAAGGCGCGCATGTTATATTTTTTACCCTTAAGTGTCAAAAAATAACGAAGGAAATTTTGAAAACACCAACCATTACTCAGAAAATTATATTAGGGTCTAGTTCAATTTATCGTAAGGAATTGCTTCAGCGCTTAAAAATTCCATTTGAAACAATCAATCCTCAAATTGATGAAGCCCCTTTGTGTAATGAATCACCCGAGGAAACCGCTTCACGTTTGGCCGTAGCAAAGGCCCATGCCGTTGCCAGAACTCATCCGCAAGCGCTCATTATAGGTTCTGATCAAGTGGCAGTACTGGGAGATTTGCATCTTGGCAAGCCGCTGGATCATATCAATGCAACTGAACAGCTACGGTTGGTACGAGGTAAGGAAGTTATTTTTTATACCGCTTTATGTTTGCTGAATAGTGCTACTGGTCGACTACAAATGCGTGTTATTCCTAGTTATGTGAAGTTTCGGCCATTCAGTGATCAGCAGATTGAAAATTACCTCCTTAAAGAACAGCCTTATCACTGCGCGGGTAGTGCAAAGTCTGAAGGATTGGGTATTGCACTCATTGAGCGCATGTCGGGAGATGATCCTAATGCACTGATTGGATTGCCGCTCATTGCTTTGGTAGACATGCTGACCCATGAAGGGGTAGCAATTATCTAGGGTCAGCGTTTTTATAAAAGTTTCTAAATTGCAAATATGTGGATAATGTGAAATCATTATAATTAAGTGAGGCTTTCACTTTTTATATAGATTAGATTCCTATGCGGAAATATCCTGCTTATCCTGTTATTCTTATGCTGATTGTTTGCATATTGACGAATGGGTTGAGTTTGTCGTTCAGAGGCGAAGTATTCGCTCATGAGCTGGATCATATCCGCCAAGTATTATCTTCTAATCCTGCAACACACCTCGAGCTACATCGCAACAACGTTTCCAGAGATGGTGCTGATCTTGATGCAGCAACCCATTTATGCTTGCATTCGGCAGGACAATATCAACCTTTTTTCTTTAACTCCTTTCCGCTGATGATTGATCAGGCAGCAACAGAAGTGTTGACTGTATTTATTTCCGCAATTATTCCAGAAACCATTCCGGATTTACCCCTGCGTCCTCCTCGAAGCATTACTCTAAGCTAAATTTTTAAATTGTGTTGTTTGTGGATTGATTTTATTGATCTGCAACATTGCTGAAACGGGTTAATACAAGCTTGTCTTGTGATCTGTTTATATATGCTTAAGCACATGCGGAGGAATTCCATGAAATTGAGCGATCTATTGATAGCACTGTGCTATTGGGTATCGTCAGAAGCACGCGTCATACTGCTGGGTTCCATCTTATTACTGAGTTTCTCATCTCAGATCAAGGCTAGTAAGGATTTTTTTAATATTCCGCCTAGTGAGATAGGGATAAAAGGTTATTCAACTGATTCAGTAGTGAGTGAAGCGGGAAATGATCTTACTTTACGTGATGCGGTTAATCTTGCATTACTTCGCAATCCTGAATTGGCGGCTTTTTCCAAGGAGATCCGTGCGCTGGAAGGAGCAACCCTGCAAGCCGGCCTGCCGAGAAATCCGGAATTAATGGTAAACGTTGAAAATCCCGGAAACATGCAAAAGTTGAGTGGCGACGTCAATTCATCCGAATCAGTAGCCAAAGAGATCGTGCAGCAACTGACAACTATTCGTGTGAGTCAGTTATTTGAACTGGGTGGAAAACGTGCCGCCCGGGTCAATGCGGCGTTGTTGGGTGAGGAACTGGCGGCCAAAGATTACGAAGCCAGGCGCGTGGAAATTATTGCCCGGGTTGCCAATGTCTTCACTGAAGTACTGGCCGGTCAGGAGCGGCTCAGGCTTGCTGAGGAAACCAGGCAAATTGCACAGAATGTGGTTGATACGGTGACCAAGCGTGTACAAGGGGGTAAGGTGCCTCCTATTGAGGAAACCAGGGTTAAAGTGGGGTTGTCGACCACGCGCATTGAATTGGAACAAGCGCAGCGGGACTTAATCGCTGCACGCAAGCGGCTAGCTCTGTTGTGGGATGGTACATCTCCGCAATTTAATAAGGCTTTGGGAAATCTTGAAGTATTGATTGCTCCTCCCAGTTTTCAAGTGCTGGAAGCGCGCGTCTTGGGTAATCCGATGGCGTTGCGTGCCCTGAAAAATATCGAACATCGTAAAGCATTGGTGGAAGTGCAGCAGACGCGCCGTATACCTGATCTCACCCTGAATGCGGGCGTTGTACATCATGCAATACTGGGCGGTAATACCGGTGTGGCGGGTTTGATGGTGCCCTTGCCGTTATTCGATCGCAATCAAGGTAATCTTAAAGAAGCTTATGAGCGGGTGGATAAAGCTGTTGATGAGCAGGCAACCACTGAATTACGACTCAAAACAGAACTTGCGCAATCGTATGAGACGATGTCAGCGGTATGGAATGAAATTAACATACTGCGCGACGAGGTGTTGCCTGGGGCCAAGGATGCTTTTAACGTGACACGCAGAGGTTACGAATTAGGAAAGTTTGGGTTGCTGGAGTTGTTAGACGCGCAACGTGTGTTGTTTCAGAATCAGCTTCTCTACGTGCGTGCACTTGCCAATTATCAACGCCTAGTCAATGACATTGAACGCCTAATTGCAATGCCTATCGATAGCTTAATGACCGCACAAAAACTACCGCACGCTGATATTAAAAGTATAAGGATTCGATGATGAACAAAACTCAATTAAGGCCAATCATTATTGTGATTGTCATAGGGATTGTATTGGGTGGGTTGATTCTTACTTTGGATAGGCCCTCTGCGGTTACAACAGATGCGGCGAGTATGGATACCCATGGAAAACCGGATGATCATGGTACATCAGGTATGCGGGGGCACGGTGCAAGTAATCAGCCTGGTATTGGGTTCAGAGGAGGCAAGCTATTCATCGACGGTGATTTTAGTGTGGAAATGACGATTTTTGAAAAAGGTGTACCACCACAATTCCGTATTTATCTGTATGACAAGGGTAAATTATTGCCGCCTACAGCAGCCACTGTCGCGATTACGTTGTCCCGGTTGGGCGCGTCGGCACAATTGTTCAAATTTACGCCGGAAGCGGATTATCTGTTGGGTGATCAAATCGTCGAAGAGCCGCATTCATTCGATATCGCTATCGCAGCTGAGCGCAATGGCAGGCTCATGCGCTGGAGCTATCGTCAAGTAGAAGGGCGGGTGGAAATACCGGATGCCATGCTGAAAAGCATGGGGATCGAAGTCTTGATGGCTGGGCCAGCCGTTATCAAGCCAAAGCTGAAACTGCCGGGTGAAGTGATTTTCAACGAACATAACATTGTGCGGGTAGTACCGAGGGTTCCCGGCATGGTGACTACTGTTTATGGTCACCATGGCCAACAAGTGAAAAAGGGCGAGGTGCTGGCGGTTGTTGAAAGCCCGATGCTGGCGGATTTGCGCAGTCAATATTTTGTTGCCAAGAAACGAATCACTTTGGCAAGGACGACCTATGAGCGGGAAAAACAATTGTGGGAAGAAAAGATTTCCGCCAAGCAGGAATTTCTTCTGGCGCAGGAACTATGGAATGAAGCCGAGATTGCGCTGGAGCTGGCTTCAGTCAAGTTGCGTGCGTTGGGTGTACAGCCTGAATCGAATCACTTGAAGACCAATCTCACTCATTATGAAATACGCGCACCCATTTCCGGAATCATTATCGCCAAAGCCATCGTGCTGGGTGAAGCGCTGAAGGAAGACAGGGAGATTTATACCATCGCCGATGTGTCCACGGTATGGACAGCCGTTACGGTTTATCCGAAAGATCTGAATGTGATCCGGATGGATCAGAAAGTTGTCGTTAAGGCGACCGCTTTTGATGTGACAGGTGAAGGAGCCATAACTTTCATCTCCACGTTGATTGGCGGGCAAACGCGTACGGCAACAGCCAGGGTTGAGTTGGATAATACCGCGGGACAATGGCGTCCCGGTATGTTTGTCAACGCTGAATTGGTGGCGGAAGAAATTCAAGTGCCCGTTGCTGTTTCTGTCGATGCCATTCAAACGCTACGAGACTGGTCGGTGGTATTCGGTCGCTATGACCCATATTTCGAGGTTCGTCCTTTGGAACTGGGACGCAGTGATGGCGAAATGGTTGAAGTCCTCAAAGGATTGTCTCACGGTGAACAATACGCCGGGGGTAACAGCTTTGCCCTGAAAGCGGAATTGGGTAAAGCAGGCGCAAGCCACGACCATTAAATCGATCATCTGACTAAAGCGAGCCACCATGTTTGAACGCATTTTACATCTAGCTATCTATCAACGCGGCCTTGTGCTGATGGTGGTGTTGATGATGGCCGTCATCGGGGTCTACAGTTACCAGAAGTTATCTATTGATGCGGTGCCGGATATCACCAACGTGCAGATTCAAATCAACACGACTGCACCGGGGTATTCACCGATAGAAGCCGAACAGCGCATCACTTTTCCGATTGAAATTCTCATGGCGGGTTTGCCGAATCTTCACTATACCCGCTCGCTTTCACGTTATGGATTGTCACAGGTTACCGTGGTTTTCAAGGACGGTACTGATATTTATTTTGCGCGTCAACAAGTCAGTCAGCGCATTCAGGAAGCAAGAGGCCGACTGCCTGTTGGCATTGAGCCGACGATGGGGCCGATTTCCACCGGTCTGGGCGAAATTTTCATGTGGACAGTTGATGCACAGGAAGGTGCAAAGAAACCGGACGGCACTGAATACACGACAACCGATTTGCGTGAAATTCAGGATTGGGTCATTAAGCCGCAACTCCGTATGGTGATAGGTATTACAGAAATCAACACGATGGGCGGCTATGTCAAACAATTTCATGTGGTGCCTTACCCGGAGAAAATGATTGCTTTCGGTCTGACATTGGTGGATTTGGTAACCGCTTTGGAACGTAACAACTTAAATGTAGGTGCCGGGTATATTGAAAGGAGTGGGGAGCAGTATCTGGTTCGCATACCCGGGCAAATCGCCAATTTGGATGAAATTGGCAACATTATTTTGAGTTCGTGGCAAGGAACACCCATCCGCGTCAAGGATGTCGCAGACATTCTGATCGGCAAGGAATTACGCACCGGCGCCGCCACTCAGAATGGCAAGGAAGTGGTGCTGGGAACCGTGCATATGTTGATTGGAGAAAATAGCCGACTCGTTGCTCAAGCCGCAGCCAAGAAATTGGAGGAAATTAATCGCAATCTGCCGGAAGGCATCGTCACAACCCCCGTCTATGATCGTACCATTCTGGTGGAAAAAACCATTCATACGGTGGCGACCAATCTGCTCGAAGGTGCCGCGTTGGTTATCGTGGTATTGCTGTTATTTCTGGGAAATCTGCGCGCAGCGCTGATTGCAGCTTTTGTGATTCCACTATCGATGCTGTTTACGTTCACCGGTATGGTAACGAATCATGTGAGCGCCAATCTGATGAGTTTAGGCGCGATTGATTTTGGCATTATCGTGGATGGCGCGATTGTCATTGTCGAAAACAGCATCCGGCGGCTGGCGCATGAACAGATGCGGCTGGGACGGGAACTGACGCTTACTGAGCGTCTTGAACTGGTGTTTGATGCTTCCAGGGAAGCGCGGCGTGTGTTGATCTACGGCGAGCTGATTATCATCATCGTCTATTTGCCGATTTTTGCATTAACCGGGGTGGAAGGAAAAATGTTTCACCCGATGGCGCTCACCGTGGTGACGGCATTGATTGGCGCGATGATTCTCTCCGTCACCTTTGTTCCGGCAGCGATTGCATTTTTTCTATCCGGCAAGGTGAAAGAGACAGAAAGCCCGGTGATGGCGTGGGCAAAAAAAGCCTATGCGCCAATATTGACGGCGACTATGAAACACCGGGAACTCACGGTTACGATTGCCATCGTGATTGTCATCTTGTCGGGTTTGTTGACGACGCGTGTCGGCAGTGAGTTTGTTCCCAGCTTGAACGAAGGCGATATCGCGCTACATGCTATTCGTATTCCGGGTACCAGTTTGACCACCGCGATTGAAATGCAGAATGAGCTGGAAGAAACGATCAAAAAATTTCCTGAAGTCGAACGCGTGTTTTCCAAGATTGGCACTGCCGAAATAGCTACCGACCCCATGCCACCGAGTGTTGCGGATGTTTTTATCATCCTGAAACCGCAATCCGAATGGACCGGGGCACATCGCACCAAGGCGGAATTGATCGCTGCGATGGAACACGCGGTACGTAAGGTTCCGGGGAATAACTATGAATTCACGCAGCCGATACAAATGCGCTTCAATGAATTGCTGTCGGGTGTGCGTGCCGATGTCGCCGTCAAGGTATTCGGCGATGATATGGATACTTTGCTGGCTTTGGGTGAAGCCATAGAACATCAGCTTGCAACCGTTCCCGGCGCAGCGGATGTGAGAACCGAACAGATTACCGGATTGCCGGTGCTTTCGATTCAAATGGATCGCGCAAAAATGGCGCGCTATGGGCTGAATGGCCGCGATGTGCAGGATGTCGTTGCCATGTCGGTGGGTGGGAGAAGTACCGGCATGATTTTTGAAGGCGATCGACGTTTCGATTTGCAAATACGGCTGCCGGAGCATTTGCGGATTGATATTGAAGCACTGAAACGGCTACCCATCAGTGTTCCATTGCAGAGCGTCGTTGTGGCGCCAATGACGCCGCAAGCTGCTCAGGCTCAGGCGGCTCCACCAGCTGCACTGGTTTTTGTCACCTTGGGCGAAGTGGCCAACTTCGAAATGACTCAAGGCCCCAATCAGGTCAGCCGGGAAAATGGCAAACGCAGGATCGTGATCACTGCCAATGTGCGCGGCCGCGATCTGGGTTCGTTCGTTCATGAAGCCGAACAATTGATTGATGAAAAAGTTCCTATCCCGCCCGGATACTGGACTACCTGGGGCGGTCAGTTTGAACAAATGATTTCCGCAGCGCAGCGCCTGCAGATCGTGATACCGATTGCACTCGGTTTGATTTTCATCCTGTTGTATACGATGTTCGGCAATGTCCGCGATGGGCTTTTGATGTTCACGGGCGTTCCATTTGCTTTGACTGGTGGCATATTGGCTTTATGGCTGCGTGATATTCCCTTGTCTATTTCAGCCGGTGTAGGATTTATCGCGCTATCCGGCGTGGCAGTTCTGAACGGTCTGATGATGCTGGCGTTTATTCGGGGCTTGAGAGAGAAAGGATCATCTTTGGATGATGCGATTCAAACCGGCGCTTTGACTCGGTTGCGCCCGGTGCTGATGACCGCATTGGTGGCGTCGATTGGATTCATGCCAATGGCACTCGCTACCGGCACCGGCGCGGAAGTACAGCGGCCTTTGGCAACGGTGGTGATCGGCGGTATTTTGTCGTCGACTGCATTGACGTTGCTGGTGTTGCCCGTGTTGTACCGGATTGTGCATGGGCGGGATGCTGCTGTTGGTTAGGGTATCGATCTTTGGTCGGTGAGATATCTTTTCATCCGTCAAGCTTGCTAAGATGTCTAATGTGGGATTCAGTGGTTCGTTCGCTGCTATGTTTTATTATCCCAACACCCTGAGCTTTCTGAATCAAAAAAATGTACAGATTCAATTCCAATTTCGCTTAACGCTTGCTTTGCTCGAGTCATGTATTCTTTATCACTCTTGTATACTGAAACTGCTGCTCGCTTATAGGAAGAGTTATGCTCTATTGCGTCTAATATATGCTGATCACCTTTGGACATTGACCATCCATAAATTGTCAACGACTCGCCACGGTCTAATTTCAGTCTTTCATATGCTGCAGAAAGATAAACGCTCTGAGTAATGGACGAAAATTTTTCTTGTGAATTACCCTCGCAAACAAATAATGGCTGCACATCATGCTTAGCCCAATAGTCAGTTAATTGTTTGAGTAGCGAGTGGTTCTTGTCCTCTGATAGAAGTTTTTTCTCCTCCCTCTTTATTTTGGTTTTATATAGACACAAATTTCCGTGTAAGTAATACCACTACTGTCCCGTTAACTTTCACACCAAACTCATCTGATAGTTATTAGCATTTTTATCGATGAGTGGGTCCCCTCGCAATAAAGCCATGATGTCACGTTTTTCAAACAAATTCAGGTGCAATAGTCTCAAAATCTGTTGCATGCTTTTCTTCATTTTTGACTGAAATTTAATGAATGCCAATAGCAGATATACGCATACAGCTATCCAGATTTGAGTCATCACTGCGTTCTTACTTGTCCCAACAAAAGTCTTAATCTTCAGATTCTGCTTAACCCATTTGAAGAACAACTCTACCTGCCAACGTGCCTTATAGATGTCAGCAATGGTTTTGGCTGACAGCTTGAAATTGTTGGTTAGAAAAATATAATGTTTGCCAGTTTCCTTATCCCGATAGCCAATGCGTCGCAGCTGAATGGGACATTCTTTTGCTGACTTCAAGCTAGTAAATTTGATGACTTGATCGCTGGTCAATCCTTTATTCCTTAAAACTGATTTGCGACTGACAACTTTGAATTTAGTAGTGGTCTTGAGACGAGTAACAAATAATATCTTTTTCTCTGTCAAACGGTTATACCAAGCATAGTCATTGTGAACCGCCCCGGGTTTGCCGGAGACTCTATTTCTTGAGAGGAGAGAGTAATGAAGAAACAAATTAGATATTCACCGGAGATACGGGAACGGGCTGTCCGGCTGTTGTATGATCACCAA